>OGPR01000158.1_pt1 | contig 81940 bp, 68 predicted proteins | sample 1552981 | NCBI WGS metagenome assembly OGPR01 (sample SAMEA2580260, study PRJEB22360) | human gut metagenome | biome: human gut; feature: human-associated habitat; material: faeces | place: Denmark | collected 2008/2010 | reverse complement strand
GAACAAACTTACAACTGAATCCTGTTTCCATTTACACAAAATTTTGGACAGTGTCTCTTAACAGAAAAGATGACACTCCTTTCCTAAATATTCAGTTTACATTCATTTAAAAGTGTCCAATCTTCCATCGCTATTAAACTCAGGAAATCCTTTCAGTAAAACCTCAAACGTCTTCCAGTATCTTTTGTAAATAGAATCAACAATGAAACATAGAAGCATACAAAAAATAACCGACACTCTTCCACAAAAGGTTAATCAGATTCATTTTTGAAACTAACCTTTATAAAAAACTAGATAAAGTCACAAGATATAAAATTATAAAAAAGCAAAAGAAGGTCAGCATTGTGTTATAGGTATTTCATAACAGAAAGACAATAAATTAAGAGGCAGAGAATTCTCCAACATCTTTTTATCAACAATTTAGATTTTACAGAACAATCTTGATCATGTAAATAAAAAGCGCCTAATATTCAACTAATTACAAATAAAATAATACATAATCACTTTTTGTCCTTCTTGAAAACAGGTCTTATATACTTCTTAAAAATTTTTCCTACTTCAATGGTAGTAGAGTTATTCAGCATATCATACGTTCTGCCCGTTGAGGGCTTGAGAGAATGCCCGTAATCTGTCTGAAGTTTTTTACTGACGTCCGGTCCCTCGTTCATGATAAGTTCAGGCGGACGACCTTCCACAGTCACATCATACACCGGATCTTCTCCCCGTTTTGTCCAAATGGAATAAGGACACATACGGATATATCCCTTCGGTTTCTTTGCCATAAGACTGTCTGTCAGACTTCGGGGAATTCCTTCATCAAAAGGATTCTTGTACTCCATCCATTTCTTTTCCAATGGGGCTTCCAAAGGCTTGTTATAATTCTCCATATCCCCTGGAAGGAAATCAAACTGAATGAGTTTTACCGTTTCTTCATTCAGCTTAATTTCCTTGTCTTCCTTTTGCTGGCCCATCACAGGTATCACCACCAGCAAAAGAGAATTCAACACCATATATCGTTGGAGAGTGTTCATTCAGCCGTCTTTACTGATTGTCCATATTCAATCGTGACATTTCCGTCTCAGCTGCACTCTGATTATTCATCTTCTTTTCGGTGCGGAAACGATAAGTAATCGTGAAACCGACTTTTCGGGTTTCCTCTTTTCCGATACTGTGCATGATAATATCATTCAGACGGGCTGAAGCACGCGTATTGTTCTTATTGAAAATATCGTAAGCATCCAGTGAAAGTTGAAGTTTGTCTTTCAGGAACGATTTTTTCAAACTCAGGTTGAAGGAGGTATAACTCTTCGCCTCGTACAACTGATAATATCCTCTGGAACCATAATTAAAATCAGCAGACAACAGGAATCCGGATGGAAGTGTGAAACTATTGTTGAAGTTCAGCATCACCAGCGGATGTCCGGCTTTTAAGATACTCTCATTCGGCCCCGGATAATCGAAGAATGTCTTCAAACAGGTAAGCGTAAGTGAGGGCAGCCACCACTTCACAGGATATTGCACGTTTACCATACCCGTCAGATTATGCATTCTGTCAAAATTATCCATGTAGCTGACCGTAACCGCTGAATTTCCCGGCATACTGTAGAAAGCTGTTATCAGCGGATTATGGGTATGGGTATAATTCAGGTTAAGAAACAGAAACTTATAAAACAGCATATAGTTCAGGTCATGAGTCAAAGCCTGTTTCAGGTAAAGATTTCCTTTTTGATAAGTAAACCTATCTGTGTACACCGCATTGTCGTTCATTACACCAAAAGGCGGACGCTCCGTATGAACGGAATATGTAAGTGACTGTTGCAGGTTCTCGGTATTGTAGCTTAACGAAACAGAGGGCAGGAAGTTATGATAAGTCTGGTTCTGATTCTTGTGGCTACTGTTTTCCTTCAAATCGCTCCGGATATGCTCGTAACGCAATCCGGCTCCCAGCGACAGATTATTCCATATGTAATCATACGACAGGTAGAGCGAGTTTTTCATTTCCGTATTACTTGTACTACCATTATTCAACGCACGAACATACTCTATATAGTCCGTTCCGGTTGTGTGGCTGAAATCATAACCGAAGCTGAAAGTTCCGGCTTTCCCGGTTTCATACGACAAATTTAATTTGGCAGCAAACAAATCCCAGTCCGCCTTACGGTAATAGTCCATAGACGTTTCCACACCGTCGCTTTCCCATTCACGGATATTGCCACGGCTTCGGTCGGTCTTATGAAGATAATCACCGAATGCGTTCATCTTCCAACCATTCTTCCAGTCGTTGGTATAATACAGATTCAAATGATTGCTGACGGACTTGTCGGACACATCGCTGAGATTCCTGATAAAGGTTGAAGTCCCTTTGTCCGGTATCATGGAAAGCGTATCCTTAGAGAACGTATTACCTTCACTGTATTTACCTTCATATTTCAGGCCGATTTCCGACTCCGGAGAGAAATGATAAGAAACCCCTCCCGTATAGGCATGGCTTTCGTTGAAGATTTGTTTCCGGGTCAAATCGGTCAGATTCCAGATTGTATCACTTTGAGTCTGCTGGTAAACATCAAGATTTGAATCCTTCTTTCCCCGGTCATAATTATAAGAGAGAAAGAAGTCCCAGTTCTTGTAATTGTAACTTCCGTTCATCTTGTAATTCTGACTAAGATAATTCCCCTGCAGCAGATTACCGCTGACATTAAAGGCAAGTCCTTCGCCCAGGCGTTTGGTCTTGATTTCAATCACCGCACGCTGCTCTGAGTGATAACGTACTCCCGTATTCGTCACCAGTCTGACAGACTGAATCTGGTCGATAGCCAGATTGTCCAGTTCGGTACGGTCTGTCACTTCACGGCCGTTGATATAATAGGTAGGGAGACCTCTACCAATCACTTCAATGTCTTCACCACGTTTCTGAATGCCGGGTATCTTGCAAAGCAAATCATCCAATGTAGTCTGTTTGGCAAGAATCGTATTAGGCACATCAGCCGTAATACCTTCCCTATCCAATTTGAAAGGTTTTCGGTAGGCAGTAACCTCCACTCCTTCAAGCTCAGTCTGAGCCAGTTCCATTTTAACTACCGGCAGTGTGAGATTCGCATTGACTTGTATATTCCGATACAATGTCTCATAACCCAGATAAGAATAACGGATGATATAGTTACCCCCAGCAAGCGATGTGCCATATACCCCGCAAGAGTCGGATACTGCTCCGGTGACGAGTGTACTGTCTGCCTGATTCAAAAAGGCGACATTCACCATCGGCATCACCGCATTTTCCGAATCGATGATTGTTCCTTTAATCAAATGCTGACTGTAAACAGGCAGTATGATTAAGCTGCCTATAACATATAAAAATAGCTTTTTCATAGAGTTAAGTCAATGCTAAATATTCCATCATGTTTGTGTATTATCTTCCGAAACGTGAAGAATCTACTTCTTTCTTCTCCTTACTGATGCTGCCACCAAAACGGTAGACAAATTTCACTGAAACGGTACGGCTGTACTGCCCCATGTTCAAATCGATGTGCTGTCCTGCATAGCGGTTTCTCACCTTCATACGCATGGTATCGAACAAATCAACACAGTTCAGACTCAGACTGGCCTTATCCTTCAGGAAGTTCCACTGCGCTCCTACATTGACCGTAAAGACCGGTTTCGTATCGCTGATACCGGAAATCATGCTTGAACGGTACATCGCATCCAGGTCAAATCCGAGGTTAGAACCTACCGAGAAATGATTCTGCATAGCAAGCATACAGGCCCATTTCTTGCGGTCGAAAGGAATATCCCAAAAGTTGTCGCAACGGTTACGGTCATTGACCACCGTCGCATTCACCTGAGAAGACAACCACTCGCCGATATTGAACGGAACGTTGGCACTCATACCGAAGGACTGGTAATAGTTCCAGTTCTGCGTGCGGTACACAAGTGCCAGACGGTCTTTTGCCTGATACATATCCATCGTGAAATAATCGTTGGTACGCTCGTAGAACAACGACAACATGTACTTCTGCAGGAAAAGATAATTGGCATTTACACTATACACATTAGCAGGCCGCAGTCCCTCAATAGTCTGGAGTTCTTCATAAGCGTTCATATAAGTGGTACTGGTCTGCATATCCCAATAGGTAGGGTAATCTTTTTCCGACGAAACGCCCAGCATGAACGTATGCTTTTCCGACGGCGAATAGGTCAGACTGGCCTGCGGATAGACCGCCCATTTATGATAATTTCCGATAGAATAATACTCACCGGTTGCCGAGAGAGAAAGTGACAGCCCGTTTTCAAACTCTTTGTCGAAGCCTCCATAAAAGTTGGTAATCTGCTCATAAAGACGTGAGGAAGAATTGCCCACATCATCCTTTCCTTCAGTCTGATTGAAGAACTGGGTGTTCTTATTGTCCGTATAATCATAACGGATACCGTATTTCAAAGTCCAGTCATTGGCAAGACCGTGACTTTGGTCGGCATATACAGAGAACTTGCGGATTTTCTGGTCCGAAATATAATCAAGCAACTGACGGGTATTGTCTGTCAGTTTACTTTCCAGACGATTCTTGTCATTCATGGTATAGTCCGTATAATCCACCCCAAGATCAAGTCCGAATCCGGAAGAATAGCGGGCAAAAACATTGTGCAGACGGCTGTCCTGCAACTTGTCATTGTGGCTGTTCTGGAAGTTTCCGTTTACATCAATCGTACCTTTACCATTATCAGAAAGAGCACCGTTGTAACCCACGCTCAACTCATTATCCTCGTTTATCTGATAGCCGTACTCAGCATAGATATTATGCTTCCAGCCCTTTGTATTGATTTTCTGTGTCTGCGTGATGTCATATACCTTTCCGTCATACGTATGTTGAGATGCCAGGTCCATCACCGTCATTATATGCGAATAACCCGGATTGTAAGAGACATTCAGCGATGACTTTCCCTTTGTCAGCAGGAAGTTTACATTGCCGCTGTAACTGCTGAAATACTGGTTGCTGTAGCTGGCCGAAAGTTCACTCTGGATGGTATTGTCGTCTGCCTTGGCCGTTACGATATTGATGGCAGCCCCGCGCACATGATATTCGGGAGGCGTATTATACATCACTTCGGCGGTCTGTACCTGCGAAGCGGAAGTATTCTTCAGCATCTCAATCAGCTGTTCCTGTGTCAGTGTACTTGCTTTTCCGTTCAAAATAACCGTTACGTCCTTTGCTCCCACCAGCGAGAGTTTACCGTTCCTGTCCTGCACACCCGGCAACTTACAGATAGCCTCGTAGGCATTGTTTACAATATGCTTTTCTGAAATAGCCGAAATGTCATAACTCAGTTTTCCCTGTTCCACGGTAACAAACGGGCGTTCTCCCTCAATTACCACTTCCTCCAGATTGTAGTCCTTCGATTCCAAAGTAATGACACCGGCATCACGTGCCTGGCCCTTCACCTGCCTGGTCTTATAAAGCAAATGCTGGATGATAAGCAGATAATCCTCCGGCTCCGGTTCAAGTATGAATGTACCGTCGGCTGCAGATATGGTTGCACCTAAATAGGTTGAATCCGGTAGCTGCATGACAATGGTAGCACCTTCAACCGGCTGCTGATTGGTATCTACGACTTTTCCTGTTGTCTGACTGAATACAGATGATGCAAAACCTGCATATATGAAGAGACCTGCTATAATTCTTTTACATTCCATTTATAGGCATTTAAGACGTCTATCTTATCAGTTCCTCTAATCTTTGTTTCAACAGCATATTGTGAAGCTGGTTTGCCACAATCTCGCCATTGCTATTAATCAGAATACCATGCGGTATACCTGAGAAAGGAAAATTCTCTTTTACCTTTTCTCCTTCAGTTGTATCAATCAAAGAAGTAAACTTGATTTGATATTTCTTCATGGCCGCCTGAAAATCATCCATACTCTTGTCTATCGAAATCAAAAGTATATCCAATCCTTTCTCCTTATACTGGCTGTAAGTTTTTTCCAGTTCGGGAAATTCCGCAATGCAGGGAGCACAGGCAGAAGACCATAAATCAATATACAGATACCCATTTTTAGGAATAAACGAAGAAAGCCTTCTTGTTATCCCATTGGCATCCGGAAATTCCATATCCTTTATCTTTTTACCAATCCTGGCATCTAACTCTTTCTGTTTTCTGTCCATATCCAGACGAAGTTCATAATACCATTGCACTTTCTTGTCAGCCTTCACTTCTTCCGGCAAAGTGGGATAGGTTTCCAGGAAATGAGGGTCATACACAGAACCTATTTCATTGATAAATGTGGTCTTGCCTACAATATTGTGTATATTATCAAGCTGAAACTTCACTTTATACTCTGTGTAGACCTGAGCCAAAGAATCATACACCGAAGTATCCGGATTATCTTTTCCTTCTATGCTCCTGCGATATTCCATCTCTCCTAATTTTTCTATTCTGCGTGTTTCTGTAAGATAAGTATTGTATAAATCGTTCATAGGTGTTCCTGTTACATGATATACCGAATCAAATGCTATCTTTACCGTTCCCTTTTCGGCAAAGAACATTCCTTTTAATGGATTCAACGTGTCATTTACTGAAAGATAATATGCCACTTCAATATTAGGTTCAATGCTGAAATTAAATTTTCCATGGAGCAAAGTATCACTAGCGACATTAATCACCGAGTCATTTTGAAGATAATACAATTCTATTGGCGTCCCATCCATGCAGTTGCTACATACGCCTTCAATATTTACCGTCTTAGGGTTTACACAACTTGACATGAAGATGGTACCCATGACAACTCCATATAGATTGACAGACTTCATTATTAAAATAGTATTTTTAAGAATAGTCCTCAAAAGTAGATATTATACACCAAACTTCACCCCACTCTTCTCATAAATTATCCTTTCAGCAATCCATAATTGTTTAATTAAGAATAAAAGGACATTTATCGGTCAATCGCACTTCTCACTGCTTCATAAAACAGGCCTCCCACATCTATGCCTAGTTTAAACTTACGAAATTTATAGGATGGAGCGACCATCGGTGCAGTCCTCCATCCTTGTCGCACATCATAATACCTTTGTACACCAACGTCCACTCCAAAACGGTTTGTAAAATCGTAACCAACGGTGGCTCCATAATACGTACGGTTGAGATTATACCTGTTATCCGGACTATAAGCACCCAACACGGTAAGATGAAAATCATCTGCCGGATGAAGTGTCATGCCTCCTGACACACCAAACGACTGACCGACACTATAGGGGAAAGTATATTTTGCCGCATTCACTCCTGCATATATATCCAAGAAATCATTGATTTCCCTTTGGTATATAAACATCATCTGGTTCACCCGACCGATGCCTGGAATGGTAGTCTGCATTCCCCTGCCATAAAAATAGGAAGAAAACTGCCCGAATGCATTATAGTCACCCATAAACATGGGAGACGGATTCACATAATAAGTTGGAACATAAAAAGGCCTTTCCTGCCTAAAATCAAAATCTACGGGTGAATCAGACTGTATTTCTTGATTTACTTCATGGTCTTTTATCTTCACTCTATCCGTGGATGAATCAATTAACAAAAATTCCCCACCCACATCTTTTTTCAACCCTGTACCAAGCTTTATCGTATCTTTTTTGATACTTTCTTGTCCAAAGATCCGCATACAGGATAGTCCCAAAACCATAAGAAAAACCACTACCGATTTCATAACTTAAAGATTAAAAAGCAATCACCTCAAAGTTAGTTTATTTTTCATTCTGACTAAAAATAATACGTTAATGAAGCTACAAAAGTCCGGAACTTGGTATCGGGATTATGCTGATAAGTTTTGGTCATACCCCAGTCGTATCCTATGGCAATCTGTACATGGCGGGCTATCTCTACCCCAGCACGAAAGCCTACTCCCCAGTCAAAGCGCGGCATCACTCCCTCCTTAAACATATTATGTGAGGCTACTGTAACAATATCCTGTTCTCCCGGAAGACTGGCTATTTGCTTCATTTGACCAAACAAACCGACATTAAAATAAGGTCCGGCATCTAGAAACAAACTGACATTTCTCCCGACTTTCAACTTATAGCCTAAGTGGATGGGAATATGAAGATAATAAGGCGTACTTTCATATTCGTAGGTTCTCTCATTCATTACATAATAAGGAACACTTTTCCAACCGTATGAGGAAATCATCAGTCCCATATCTGCATACAGCCCTTTTGCAGCCTCACGGAAGGCATATTCCCCTTTCAGTCCGGCATGAAAACCAGATCTGGAAATACTTTCTTTCGTGGAATTATAGTTATACCCTCCTGAAAGTCCATATCTGAACTCTTGCGCTTGTACACCTACACACAATAATGATACCGTCATTACCAGCGTAAATAAAATTTTTTTCTTCATAAGTCTATATTTTAGTTTGTAAATAAAATTCTTCTCACTCTTTCGGATTGCTTATCCATTCACTTTCATACACATTACATCCTCCTAAAAGACCGATTCCGTTTTCCACATTGGTATAGTGGCTACGGATGGGAGCAAGCCCGTATCCTCCCAAGTCATTATTATTTATACGATTGAGCGACTTCAGGTAAGTGTACATTTCTTTCGACAATTTGTACAAATAGATTTTAAACTCGATAGTTTCTTTCCGTTCTTCATCTTCATACCCGGCATCATAATAGGTATCTACCTTCAACGTATAATTTTTCCCGTTTATCTTGCTGTCATCCCAGATATACAGATTACGGTAATATTCTTTCGATATATCGAAAATGTCATCAAATCCTGTCTTTTCCGAAAATAAAGGTTCGTTATCCAGGTTAAGGTCTACAGAAGTATATTTTATGGTATCAGAATCTGAGTTTTCAGGTTGAAAAAACGCTGTGCTGGTCTTTTTTATGACTCTCATTCCATAATAGTCCTCTGCTCCGGCAGAGTCTGTAAAAGAAATACGGAACTGTATTTTCCTGCCATATTCCCCATCCGTCAATACAACTTCCGACTTATCCAGTGGAAACGCCTGCGGTATCACCGTTTGCGACTTGGCAACTGGCAGATCAGGATAAGCCACTTCCATACTAATCAGGTCGTCTTCTTTTAGTTTTCCCACTACATAATACGACCGAGCCGGGAGCAAACCGGTAGAAACTTCCGTGTAGTGAATCTCTTTCTCTTCTCCGTTCAACCTAAATACAAGGAAAGGCTTACTGTCTGTGTTTGTTCCCTGATTGTGAATCACCCTGCTTCGTGCCACCTGTATCAGCGTTGTATCGCCTAATGTAGAAGGCATACAGAAAAGCACAATTTTACGCTCGGCATCCACCTCATTCAGACTGAACTCATGCGTACAAGATGATATCACAAAAATCAATAAGCCTATAAATAAAAGTCGGTATGTCATACGGATTTAAAATTTAAGTGTATAACTGAAAGAGGGTATGATAGGAAACACTCCATGAGCTTTTCCCACAAACGTACCGTCCGGATTTTGCTGGACAGTGGCATAGAGCGGATTCATCCGGCAATACGCATTATACAGGCTGATATTCCAGATACGTTCGAAACCTCTTTTCGTGGTTTTGCAGAAATTAATCCCCAAATCCAGTCTGTGATAGGCCGGAAGGGAAACATTGTTGGGCATTTCATAAATCATCATCCCTTCATTTGCCTTCTCTACTCCCGGAATAACGGGAGCATCTACATGCTGTGTCGGAATGGTCATGCGGTTCCCGCTATGATAATTCCATGAGGCGTATACGTCAATTCTTTCATTAAACTTATGACTGATATTGACAGAAAACCGGTGCCGGTTGTCAAACTTATCCGGATACCATGAAGAATGGAAGTCAGGGAAAAACCTCTTGCTCCACGAAAGTGTATAGGAAGCATCGACCGAAGTCTTTCCGTTACTGTAACAGATGTCGGTTTCCATCCCGTAAGCTTTTCCTTTCCCTGTACGTACCTCTTCCTCCCATCGGTCTGCCATCGGATTAAGCATGCCACTATTGCCATCATATTCTATCAGGTTGTCCATGGTTTTATAAAACCCTTCCACACTCCACCGGATGTTATACGGCAATCGGGTATATACCCCCGCTGCGTATTGACGTGCTTTCATGGGAGTGATGCGTGCTGTGGAAGGCACCCAATAGTCAGTCGGCAAATTCAAGTAGGTGGCCGAAAGCTGATGCATGAACTGACTCATTTCGGTGTACGAGACTTTCAGGCTGGCTTTATCACACAACCTGAAATTGATTGCCGCACGTGGTTCTATCGAATGATATTTCGTACCCGATATACCAAACAACGTGTAATGCAGCCCTCCATTCAGTTTCACACCTTTACATAACGTCATCTCGTCCTCTGCATAAAGCGTAAACTCATTGCTCTTGTACCGGCTATCCACTTTCTCGGTCAACTCATCTTGCGATGTACTGTCATACTTCGAATAATAATTCTGGGGCACAAACAAATGGCGTATATAATTGGAGCCAAAACGGATGTGATTCCAGGAGTTTGGACGATAATCAAACTCCATCCGATAACCGAAGTCATTGATGGTGGAATGATTGTTCTGCTCTTTTACAATTCCACCCTTCGTTCCTTCGATATATCCCAATCGTTCTTCACTCAAATAATCGAACCTGGAACGATTATGAGTATAAACTCCTGTAATATTGACGAACATGTTGTGCGAGAAAATGTATTTCCAATTGGCAGATGCGGTAAAATTACCCCATTGCAGATTGAACCTGTCTATATTGGTAGGTTCTGGGTCAAACAGATATTCTTTATGTCTGAACTTAAAAAGGTCATTCCCTGAATAAAGGCTGATATCCGCACGACTCTTTTCGGAGAATACATGAGTCACTTTCGCATTGATGTCATGAAAAGCATATCTCACATTTTGCTTGTTCCGGCGACTGGTATTCATAATGGCAATAGCCGGGGCGGTAAGCAAGTCCATCCACGTGCGGCGCATGGCGACATTGAACGACGTACGGTCCTTCACTATCGGTCCTTCAAACTGTATCCTGCCCTCTAAAAGTCCAAGCGTAAAACTGCCATGATATTCCTTCATGTCGCCGTCATTCGTACGCACATCAACCACCGAAGAAAGCCGTCCGCCATAACGGGCAGGAAAACCACTTTTATAAAAATCTATATTCTTGATAATGTCTGTATTGAATGCTGAAAACAACCCTCCGGCATGATTCACCTGATACAAGGAAGTACCATCCAGAAGAAACAAATTCTCATCATTGTTTCCACCATGTACGTACAATCCGGAGATAAGCTCCGTCCCGCCGGCCACTCCCGACAAGCCTTGAAGTTTCTTTACCACATCGGGCGAGCTCATAAAGTTGTTTCCATTTACAAAGTCCTTCGCTGTAAGCGAGACTTTTCCTGTCTGGGTGGTATGAAGAGGCGAATTCAAATCAGCCGTCACCACCACTTCATTGAGCTGGTAATCAGACTTCAGAGTTATATTCTTTGATTTGTTTCCGCCTAACGTAACATCTTCCAGATGTTCTCCACTGCCAATGTGCGAAAACCGGATTTTATGTCTTCCCTCACTTAACGTAAGGCTATAAAACCCGTGCTCGTTAGTCAGCGTACCCACATTCGAAGTCATGTCCCATACGGTTGCATTTATCACACTTTCTCCATTTTCCTGATAGACGTATCCACTTAACGTATAAGTCAACAGTCTTTTAAGTATGACATGACTACCATCTATTTCCCACTTGATATTCGTATGATGAAAGAGGGTTTCAAGAGCACTTTCCAGACTGAGCATATCAGGTTTCTTGCCAGTATACGGAATATCAAGCCTGATAGACGCATCATACACAAAGCTGACAGAATACATCTGTTTCACCTGCTCCATCATGTCTTCCAGGGTAACCCGATGCTGCGCATATAGGAAAGAAGCATCCATCAAGAAAGCTAAAATTAATAAGGATATGATTCTTTTCATCACTCTTTCTGTATTATTCTTATATCCAGTGTCTTTTCAATCAATGCGATGATTTCGCCCAAGTTGTCCGTCTTGAATTCACCAGTAATTGTCCTCTCATGTTCCGACGCATACAACAGTGTGCCATAATAGAAAGAAAGCTCTTTCAACACTTCATCAATGGGCGTATTCCTGTAAATGAATTTTCCAGTAGCCCAAGCCGAAGGATTTGGAGAAACAGCATGCACCGCTACAGGCATCTCATCACCATGTGTCAGCATGCCACACATGTCTTTTGTAAGGACAATTCCATTTTTGCCGTATCTCCCTTTAAACACAACTTTACCAGATTTTACATACACACGGGTAGCCGTATCCTTTCTGCATTCAGTCATTTCAAACTCGGTTCCAAGTACTTTCACCTGAGCGTATTCAGTGGTGGCAATAAAAGGAGACAGCGCATTTCTTCGGACACTAAAATAAATTTTTCCCGACATGTTGACTTCCCGGTTAGCCTTTCCATAGTTATCGGTGTCATATTCCAAAGTCGCCCCTTGGGAAAGTATAGCCAGCGTACTGTCTGGCAGAAAATATCTTGTCACCATCGCATCTGCCGTAATTGACACAGTATGATGCTCCTTCCGGCTTAACAAGGTATAGCTCACCACACAGATAAGGATAGTCGCAGCGATTCCTGAAAAACAAGCCCAAAATCCGCTTACTTTATTTTGATGCGCTATCCCTGTTATTTTCTTCAGGGCCTTTCTTGTATCCAGTTTCCCATCTTCGTAATACCGAAGGACAAACTGCAGTTTTCTTTCTTCTTTATCTTTCATGACAGAATGTATTTTTAGCTAAGACTGAATGAACCATAAAAACTACTATGCCGAAACAAAAAAATTATCCGAAAAAGAACAGGTATACCTTCCTCACACCTTCCTTCAATGTTTTAAGTGCTTTGCTCACCTGGTTCTTTACTGTATTGACAGAGATATGCAGCCTTACGGCTATTTCTTCATATTTCATACCATCCCTCTTGGCCAGCAAGAACACCTCCTTGCATTTTTCTGGTAAGGCCTCTATAGCAGTCCAGATACGAGCCTCCTCATAAGACCATTCTTCACACTCTTCGTCCGACAGGATTTCCTCAAGGTCTGATGGCTGCACATTGCCATCAATAAGTGAATCCTTCTTCAAGATGTCTATACAACGGTTTCTCACCATAGAGTACAGATAAGATTTAAGACCACTCACTTCAAATCCTTTCTCTTTCCGTTTCCACAATTCCATAAAACAGTCCTGCACCGCATCTTCCGCATCATCTATATCTTTCAGATAATGAAGTGCAAACAGACAGAGCGGACGGTAATATTGAAGGAAATTATCTCTGAATATTTTTGTATTGATGTCCATGTACAAGTGTGATTGATAGATTCGCATTTTTAAGAAAACTCAGAATATCAGATTTACCACTATGAGCGGACTTGTTTTTTATTATATTTAAACACAACAGATTTACTTTATACATTCTTTAAGCATAATGATGAGATAAGAAAACCTACAACCTTCTTCCCCTCCGAAAGCATTCGCTTTGATAATTCCAGCTATTTTTCGTAACTTCGCATGTTCATCTAACAAGAAAAGATACATGTCAGAAAATGATTTTATTACCATAAAGGGTGCCCGGGTGAATAACCTGAAAAACATCGACGTACGTATCCCACGCAACAAGCTGGTAGTCATTACCGGACTGTCGGGCTCGGGAAAGTCGTCGCTGGCATTCGATACGCTGTATGCCGAAGGGCAAAGACGCTATGTGGAAAGTCTGTCTTCTTACGCCCGCCAGTTTCTCGGACGTATGAGCAAACCGGAATGTGACTTTATCAAAGGGATTCCACCTGCCATCGCCATTGAACAGAAAGTGACGAGCCGCAACCCGCGTTCTACCGTGGGTACCTCGACAGAGATTTATGAATACCTGCGCCTGCTTTTTGCACGGGTAGGAAAAACGTATTCTCCCGTAAGCGGACAACTGGTGAAGAAGGACAGTGTGGAAGACATTGTAAACTGCATGCTGTCTTACCCGAAAGGCACACGCTATACCGTACTGACGCCTATCCTTCCCCGTGACGGAAGAAGTGTGGCAGAACAGCTGGACATGGATATGAAGCAAGGCTTTACCCGACTGGAAGTGGACGGCGAGATGGTACGCATTGAGGATTATACCTACAATGAGAACGATAAGGTGTATCTGTTAGTGGACCGCATGAGCTGCGATGACAGCAAGGATGCCATCAGCCGACTGACGGATTCTGCCGAGACGGCCATGTACGAAGGCGACGGTACGTGTATGCTTCGTTTCTATTTATCAGATGACACCCGCCTGCATGTATTCAGCACAAAGTTTGAAGCCGACGGTATCAAGTTTGAAGAACCGAACGACCAGATGTTCTCATTCAACTCTCCGCTGGGAGCCTGCCCTACGTGCGAAGGCTTCGGAAAGATTATCGGTATCGATGAACACCTGGTGGTGCCCAACCGTGCGCTGAGCGTGTACGATGGTGCCGTGCTTTGCTGGAGGGGCGAGAAAATGGGAGAATGGCTGAACGAGTTCCTTCGGGAAGCTCCGGCTCATGATTTCCCCATCTTTGCTCCCTATTATGAACTGACACAGGAACAGAAAGATTACCTCTGGCACGGGCCAAGGGAGAAGGTCTGCATCGACTCTTTCTTCAAGATGCTGGAGGAAAACCAATATAAGATACAGTATCGCGTGATGCTGGCCCGCTACCGGGGAAAAACGACTTGCCCTACCTGTCACGGAAGCCGACTGAAAAAGGAGGCCAGCTACGTGCGAGTGGGGGGAAAGAATATCTCGGAACTGGTGGAAATGCCGATTACCCAGTTGCAGGAGTTTTTCCGTACGCTCACACTGGATGCGCACGACACTCTCGTGGCACAACGCCTGCTGAGTGAAATCAAGAACCGTCTGACATTCTTGTCGGATGTGGGACTGGGTTACTTGACGCTGAACCGATTGAGCAACTCGCTTTCGGGAGGTGAAAGTCAGCGAATCAACCTGGCTACCTCGTTAGGAAGCAGTCTGGTAGGCTCATTGTATATTCTTGACGAACCAAGTATCGGTCTGCACAGCCGTGACACTACCCGCCTTATCAAGGTGCTGCGCCAGTTACAGCAATTGGGAAACACGGTAGTAGTAGTGGAACACGACGAAGAAATCATCCGTGCAGCAGATTATATCATCGACATCGGCCCGAAAGCCGGACGACTGGGCGGACAAGTGGTGTATGAAGGCGACATGAAAGATTTACAGAAGGGAAGCGACAGCTATACCGTGAAATACCTGTTAGGAGAAGAGACCATCGACCTGCCTGCCAGCCATCGTCCATGGAACAACTACATCGAAATCAAGGGAGCACGTGAGAATAACCTGAAAGGCATCGACGTGCGCTTCCCGCTTAACGTGATGACGGTGGTGACGGGGGTCAGCGGTTCCGGAAAGAGTACGCTGGTACGCGACATCTTCTACAAGGCTCTGAAGCGGGAATACAGTGAATCGAGCGAACGTCCGGGCGAATTCATCTCATTGGAAGGAGACATCCGTCAGGTGAACGACATCGAGTTTGTGGACCAGAACCCTATCGGAAAGTCTTCCCGAAGCAATCCGGTGACTTATGTCAAGGCTTATGATGAAATCCGCAAACTGTTTGCCGACCAACCGCTGGCCAAGCAGATGGGATACAGCGCAGGCTATTTCTCATTCAACACGGAAGGCGGACGTTGCGAAGAATGCAAGGGAGAAGGTACGGTTACGGTAGAAATGCAGTTCATGGCCGACCTGGTGTTGGAATGTGAGTCGTGCCATGGCAAGCGCTTCAAGAACGACACGCTGGAAGTGAAGTTCGAAGGAAAAAACATTTACGACATACTGGAAATGACAGTCAACCAGGCCATCGAGTTCTTTACGGAACACAACCAGAAGAAGATTGTCAAGAAGTTGCGCCCGCTACAGGATGTGGGACTGGGTTATATCAAGTTAGGACAGTCTTCGTCTACCCTCTCGGGAGGAGAAAACCAGCGCGTGAAACTGGCGTACTTCCTCAGTATCGAAAAGGCACAACCTACCATTTTCGTGTTCGACGAACCGACGACTGGCTTGCACTTCCATGACATCAAGAAACTGCTGGAAGCTTTCGATGCCCTCATCAGTCGGGGACATACGCTGGTCATCATCGAACACAACATGGATGTCATCAAATGCGCCGACCACGTGATTGACCTCGGTCCGGAAGGTGGCGACATGGGGGGAAATCTCGTGGCAGCCGGCACACCGGAGGAAGTGGCTAAATGTGCGGCTTCCTATACGGGACAATACCTGGCAGAAAAACTCAATCAGTAATCTTAACGAACATACACATGACTCAAACTCTTGAAACCCTATACAGCCAGTTCACCAGCCATGCTCCGGAAAGCGTGGAAGCATTGCCGGGAGCCGGTTCCAACAGAAGCTACTACCGCCTGAAGGGTACTCCAACTCTTATCGGAGTATGCGGTACTTCACGCGAAGAAAACGAGGCTTTCATTTACCTGTCACGCCATTTTCAGGCACAGCATCTTCCAGTACCGGCGGTGCATGCCGTTTCCAATGACGGACTCTGTTACCTGCAGGATGATTTAGGAACAGATTCCCTGTTTCAGCTTATCGCACACGGAAGAGAAACCGGAGAGTTTGGCTCAACGGAAAAGGACTTGCTGAAAAAAGTCATCCGGTTACTGCCCCGTATACAGTTTGAAGGGGCACAAGGACTAGATTTCGGGAAATGCTATCCAGCGGTAGAGTTCAATCACAGAAGCATTCTGTGGGACTTGAACTACTTTAAATACTGTTTTCTGAAAGCTACGGGAGTGGAATTCAGAGAGGATTTGTTAGAAGACGATTTCGAAATCCTTTGCCAGACACTGATAGAGAGCATGGAACCCCAACCGGTATTCATGTATCGCGACTTCCAGAGCCGTAACATCATGGTGAAGGACGGAGAGCCTTACTTAATTGATTTCCAGGGAGGACGGAAAGGACCGCTGTATTACGACGTGGCTTCTTTCCTCTGGCAAGCTAAGGCCAACTATCCGGACAGCCTGCGCCAGGAACTGATTGACGAATACCTGGAAGCCCTGCGCCCCTACAAACAGATAGAAAAGGAAGTATTCCTGTCCCGTCTACGTCATGTCGTATTGTTCCGCACGCTACAAGTACTGGGAGCTTACGGTTTCCGCGGCTACTTCGAGAAAAAGGCTCATTTCATCGAGAGCATTCCTTTCGCCATTGAAAATCTACGCCAGTTATTGCAGGAGGGTTTTCCGGAATATCCTTATCTCTGCGAGGTATTGCAGCGCATGACAGAACTGAAGCAATTTGCCGCTGTACGCAACCGCCGTAACCTGACGGTCACGGTGATGAGTTTCTCTTACCGGAAAGGAATTCCGGCAGACGAAAGCGGAAATGGTGGAGGATACGTGTTCGACTGCCGCGCCGTACACAACCCCGGACGCTACGAACAGTACAAATCGCTTACAGGACTGGACGCACCGGTCATCGAATTTTTAGAGAAGGACGGAGAGATTACAGAGTTCCTTCGTCATACCGACTCTCTGGTGGATGCCCACGTGCAGCGTTTCCTGGAACGTGGATTCTCACACCTGATGATTTGCTTCGGATGCACCGGAGGACAGCACCGCTCCGTGTACTCTGCTCAGCACACAGCAATGCACTTGCATGAAAAATTTAAAATTAATGTACACCTGATTCATCGGGAACAACAAATAGACCAATTACTGAAAGCCAAATGAAAGCCATGATATTTGCTGCCGGACTGGGTACCCGGCTCAAACCGCTGACTGACCACATGCCCAAGGCCTTAGTTCCGGTGGCCGGACGTCCCATGCTGGAACATGTGATTCTCAAACTGAAAGAAGCGGGATTTACCGAACTGGTCATCAACATTCACCATTTCGGGGAACAGATTATCGATTTTCTGAAAGCTAACCAGAATTTCGGACTGACCATTCATATCAGCGATGAACGTGACATGTTGCTAGATACAGGGGGCGGTATCAAAAAAGCGGCAACTTTCTTTACAGGAACGGAACCGTTCTTGGTACACAATGTAGACATCCTGTCGAATGCCGACCTAAGAGAAGTATATGATTTTCATCGGAAAAGTCAGAATCTGGCTACACTGCTGGTCAGCCCGCGCAAGACCTCACGCTACCTGCTGTTTGATACAGACAACCGCCTGCAGGGCTGGATTCATAAAGATACCCTGCAGACCAAACCGGAAGGATTTATGTACGAACCGGGCCAATACCGCGAATATGCGTTCAGCGGCATCCATGTAATTTCACCGGAACTATTTCGCTACATGGAAGGAGAGGCATGGAACGGTAAATTTCCCATCATGGATTTTTATCTGTACACCTGCCGGCAACTCCAGCTCGGAGGATACATCAAAGAAGACTTGCAACTGATTGACATCGGCAAACCGGACACGCTGGCCCGGGCCGAAGAATTCCTGAAAGATTAATACCAGGTAACTGCACTACCCGTATTGCTTCGCTGATCCCACTTCAGGGCATCGGTCAGCATGCTGGAGTTGGCACGGATAGAGAAGTTATAAGAAGTAAACGGACCGAACACCAATCCGCAACTCATATTAAAGCAGTGCAAGTCACGGGTAATATTCAAGGTTGTCATAGACATCTCTTTAGAGGTAAAGTCGTATCCGGTAGAATACGTCATATTCCAACGGCTACCAATCTTGAAATTACCCGATACATTCAATGAATGCGTCAATGAATACGGATAACGCATGGTCTTGATGTTAATGTCCTTCGAACGGTCCTCACGAATACTGTAGCTATAGCTCAAGCTGACACTCCAAGGCAATTTGAAAGCCAGGTAACCGTCTGAATCGACAGAAGCTTTCTCCGTCTTTCGCATGTTGGAGTTGTTATTCTGTTCTTCCGTTTCTTCCTCTGTCTCCTCGTCTTCACCACCTTCTTTTCCCTCTTTATCCTTGTTCTTTTCATCCTCATCTTTCTTTCCGAAGAGTTTCTTGAAGGTATCGTTATTCAAGGTATAAGAGAATGAACCACTGTATCCTTCAAACCGTCCGAAACGTCCGTATGACCATTCTGTACGATCACCAACCCTGACATTTCCGTTTTCATCAAACTCGTATGCGTATGTTGCAAAACGGGCATTCATATTAAACGTATAATTATTGGGAAACTTCAAACGAAGATTCATACTCAAATCACTCCACTTTTTATTGGCTATATCGTAAGAAAGAGAAGCCCCCAACTGGTCAATCAGACTAATTTTCTTGTAGCCAGTAGTATCTTTATCTGACTTCATCTTCATTTCAACATTGTTGTCGATATTGAAGCTAATATTCTGTGACATAGAATTTCCCGGCTTGCCATACACGGCCCCATCATACGGAGAATACTCCACCATACGCACTTCGCCATTTTCATCTGTATAAGTATAGGTATCATAATACCCATATCGTGCCTTTCCGAAATCAGGGGTATAAGTATAACTCACCGTCGGCGTGAACACATGACGAATCTGTAGTTCCTTACTCTTCATGAAAAGTGGCTTATACATACCATACAGTTTCGTATTCATCTGCAAAGACAGGTTATAATCGTATACACGATTGAACCCATTGATCGTATCTCGTTTCACATGGTCGGTAGAAGTTGGACTCGGGTCATAGCTCTGCTTTACTTTCCGCAAATACCAGCGTTCCGTGTAATTGAACGAAGGAACAATGTTGATGTACTTGAACAAGTTGAATGTAGCCGAAACCGGAATCTTGTGCTGCATACCGTTCTGCCACTGTGTCAAAGGCGTCTTAAACAACAGATTATCCTTTGTGCTGATGGAGTTGGTGATACTTCCGGTGTATTGCAATGAAATCTTTTCGTACCAGCGTTCATCTCCTGCAGCTTTTTTACGCTTAAACGGATAAATACGATTCAATGAGATATTTACGTCCGGAAGCGTCATGCTCAAAGAAGAGTCACGCGTGTTCTGCGTGATATTGAATGCTCCAGAGATGTTCAATCCGATTTCCGGAAAGTTACGTGAGTAGCTCACACTGGAAGCCTTGGTATTCTGAGAATACTGCTGCGGGTTGTACAAGCTGCTCAAGCTGGAACGGTCGTAACTACTGGTGGCAAAGTTCACACTGGCCGAGAACGAACTGTTCGGATTGGCCTTGGCATCCTGTCGGTGACTCCACTGGATACGGAAGTCTTTCGACACAGAATAGTCGGGCATATTCTTCTCACCCGTTTTTGTCACCAGATAGCTGGCATTGAACGAGCCACTGAATTTATAACGCTTGTTATAGTTAGATGCAGCCGATAATCCCCAAGAACCCTTCGTAAAGATTTCTCCCAATACTTTCAGGTCCATCTGGTCGCTGATGGCAAAATAATACCCACCGTCGCGCAGATAGAAACCACGGTTCATCTCATCACCATACGTCGGCATGATGAAACCGGAAGAATAGCTGCTGTTGAAAGGGAAGAAACCAAAAGGTACGGCAATAGGCAGAGGCACATCCTCTACCACGAGCTGTGCAGGTCCGAATACTACGTTCTTCTTCGGACGCACCTTTGCCATGGACAGTTTCAAGTAAAAATGAGGATGTTCGTGATTGTCACAAGTAGTATATTTACCATGACGCATGTAAATTTCATCGTTTGCCCCTTTCTTTCCTTCCTCACTGGTGACATATCCTTCACCCTGCTGTGTGACAATGCTATTGATGAAACCCTTCTTGGTCTTGAAGTTATAGCGCATGATTTTAGATTCATACGGTGTTTCTCCGTCCTTGAAAATCGGTGAACCCGTTTCCACTCCTGCCGTATCGGTCACTCCCGTGGCATAGACGGTACTGCTGTCCATATTCATCGTAATCACCGCAGAGGTCAGCTCAATGTTCTGGTAATTCACTTTACCTTCTCCATAAAGATGTGCATAACCCTCCTTCGTAAAGACAATCGAATCGCTTGCCTCATAAATGACCGGTGCATCCAGCGGTTCTTTTTTCTTTGTGGTATCTGCGGCCAGCGAGTCCATTCCCAGCGAATCCAGCGCCAGCGAGTCCCGATGAAGGGAATCGGTCTTCTCTCCTCCCCGCATACGTTTTCCTCTTACCCGCTGTGCTTCGGCATAGAATGAGCAGAAAAAGCCAAAAACAAACAGAGATAGCAGTAAATATGTAGTTCTTCTAAATGATGTCATCACCGTCTTTTTACGCAATATGCGGTGCAAAAGTAAGCATTATCCGACAAATAAACGTCAACGCTTTCCTTTTTAATGTATTTTTAGTTCTACAAAAAGAGTTTACACCAGGCATCAAAACGTGCCAGCCCCTCTTCCCCATGCTTTTCAATACTCTTTCGGGCCTTCTCCACGCTCTTTTCCTTATCCAATTTGGTCTTTGAATAAAACTTATCGGCAAAGCAGATAATCTGCTCTTCCAGGCTGATTGGAATCATTTCACGGTGAGGCACCGGAAGGTCACGTTCCATAATCGCCTTGAGAGAAAGTCCTGCACCTGTATGCCGTTCACACACCAGCGCATGACGCGGATAACCCTCACGAGCCACCAACTCCGAACCCAAATACCCATGACAGATATAGGGATATTTGCCAAAGCAGAAAATACCATCTGCATCCGTCATAAAAATACCAATGTCATGAAGCATGGCCGCCTCTTCTATAAAAGTCAAGTCCAGATTCAGTTCCGGATGCTTACGTGCCATTTCCAGGGCCTTATCTGCTACCGAACGACTATGTACCAGCAAAATGTGTTTTAACTCATTATCTTCCGGATAATATTTGTCAATCAATGCAAGTGGATTCATAAATAAATGTGGCTATATTTGTAAAAAGTATCACAAATCTACAAAAATTCCATGAGTTACACGAAAAGAATCTTTTTGAAATACATTTTGGGTGCCTGTATAAGCTGTTTTATGGCTCTGCAAGGACATGCCACCGTACGCAACGGAGCTGACCAACTGGAAAAACTGCTTCCCTTGCTTGAAGGAAAACGGGTTTCTCTGGTGGTAAACCATACCTCTCTTTGTGGGAAAACCCACTTGTTGGACACCCTGGCCAGTCAAGTAAAAATCGTACGGGTATTTGCTCCTGAACATGGATTTCGAGGGGATGCAGATGCCGGAGAATACATTCAAAACGGAAAAGATACCCGCACGGGAGTGCCCATCCTTTCACTTTATGGAAAAAACAAGAAACCACTACCGTCACAACTGACAAGCACGGATGTGGTAGTATTCGACATACAGGACGTAGGTGCCCGCTTCTATACTTACATCAGTACGCTTTATTACGTGATGCAGGCTTGTGCCGAGAACCAGAAAGAACTGATTGTGCTGGACCGCCCCAATCCTTGTGACTACGTGGACGGTCCGGTACGAGAAAAGGCATACAAAAGTTTTGTGGGCATGCTTCCCATCCCCCTGCTTCATGGATGTACCTTAGGCGAAATGGCCGGAATGATTAATGGAGAAGGCTGGTTAGGTAAAGGTCTGCAATGTCGTTTGCAAGTAATTCGAGTGGAAGGATGGAAACACGGACAGCCTTACTCGCTTCCGGTAAAACCTTCTCCCAATTTACCAAACGATCTTTCCATTGCGCTCTACCCCTCACTCTGTCCTTTTGAAGGAACTTCCGTAAGCATCGGTAGAGGAACCACTTATCCTTTCCAAGTCATCGGTTCTCCGGCACTAAAGGATTTTTTCCAGTTTCAGTTTACCCCACGCTCTCTAAAAGGGTTCGACAAGCATCCGCTTCACCAGAATCAGACCTGCTTCGGCCTTGACCTGCGTACAGAGAAAAAGCTGCCTCAAGGCTTTTCCCTAAAATACCTCCTGCAGTTTTATCAGCTCTATCAGAAGCAATACCCGGATGCCGAAAAGCGTTTCTTCAGCCGTTCCCAATGGTTTAACCTGCTAATGGGTACCTCACAGGTACGCAAGGATATACTTCAGGGAAAAACGGAATCCGAAATACGCCAGGCATGGGAGAAAGACTTGCAAGCTTACCGTTCCTTACGTGAAAAATATTTATTGTATGAATAAAAAACAAGCGGACAGCAGGTTGCTTCTTTCAAGCCTCCTGCTGTCCGCCTCTTACTATCTTAATCTGCGCGATTATTTCTTTTTCATCTTCTGCATCATACCAGCCATCTTGCTGCCAGTTACCATCTTCATCATCTTACGAGTCTGATCGAACTGCTTCAACAGGCGGTTTACTTCCTGAATGCTTGTTCCACTACCCTTTGCAATACGTGTACGGCGTGTTCCATTCAGAATTTCCGGATGAGTACGTTCTTCCGGAGTCATAGAATAAATAATAGCCTCAATGCTCTTGAATGCATTGTCGTCGATATCAATATCCTTAATGGCTTTTCCTACACCCGGAATCATGGAAGCCAGTTCCTTCAAGTTACCCATCTTCTTAATCTGGTGAATCTGAGTCAGGAAGTCATTGAAATCAAACTGGTTTTTCTGAATTTTCTTCTGGAGGCGTTTCGCTTCTTCTTCATCATACTGTTCCTGTGCACGTTCTACCAAAGATACGATATCACCCATACCCAGGATACGGTCAGCCATACGAGCCGGGTGGAACTGATCTACGGCATCCAGTTTCTCACCGGTACCCACGAACATAATCGGCTTGTTTACTACCGTACGGATAGACAGGGCCGCACCACCACGTGTATCACCATCCAACTTGGTCAATACGACACCGGTGAAATCCAGACGTTCATTAAATTCACGAGCTGTATTTACCGCATCCTGTCCGGTCATGGCATCTACCACAAACAATGTAGCATCCGGATTGATAGCTTTCTTGATGGCTTCAATCTCGTTCATCATCTGCTCGTCTACTGCCAAACGACCAGCCGTATCGACAATTACCAGGTCATACCCTTTTGCTTTCGCTTCCTGAATGGCATTCAAGGCAATCTGTACAGGGTCTTTACTGTCCAGTTCGCTATATACAGGAACTTCTACCTGCTGGCCGAGCACTTTCAACTGCTCAATTGCAGCCGGACGATACACGTCACACGCTACCAGCAAAGGTTTACGGTTCTTCTTTGATTTCATCATGCGGGCCAGCTTACCAGAGAAGGTAGTCTTACCAGAACCCTGCAAACCTGACATCAAAATAACAGCCGGACGACCTTTCAATTCGATTTCGGCAGTATCTCCTCCCATCAAGGTAGTCAGCTCATCGTGTACAATCTTCACCATCAACTGACTGGGCTTGACAGCTGTCAATACATTCTGTCCCAGTGCTTTTTCCTTTACCGTATCTGTAAAGTTCTTTGCTACTTTATAATTCACGTCCGCATCCAGCAATGCACGACGTACATCCTTCAAGGTTTCGGCCACATTGATTTCGGTGATTTTACCTTCACCTTTCAATATCTTAAACGACCGTTCTAGTCTTTCACTTAAATTATCGAACATATATGTTGCTTTTTTATTTATTATCAAAAATTTCCAGCGTGCAAAATTACAAAAAAATCAGTATGCTCAAATCTTTTTGTTCTGCCATTTTGCTTTTTTCAGATAAATGAGACTGGAACCTAACATCAATACGTAATAAATCACTTCCGTGGTGAAGCATACGTCCACCGGTGCCTGAATAACCATGCCCACCACAATGATATAAAGTGCATAAAAAACTTGTACAAACACTTCCAATACCAATGCCGCCTGCGTATTGCCCGTTCCTGATATACCATTGAAGTACACATTGGCCAGCGAAGCAATCAGCATAGCCCCGCATACCACGTACAAAGCCGATACAGACTCCACCAGTAAGGCTTCTTCATTTGTATATACCGACAAGATACTCCCGGGAAACGCCACGCACAAGCCTACGCACACTACCATAATCAAAAACGACATCCGGGATATTTTATGCAGTAACGTAACTACCCCTGATGAACCGCCGGCGCCAATCAGATTACTCACCAACGTATTGGCAGTAGTGGAAAGTGCCTGTACAGGAATCAGCAACACTACATACACACTTCGCACGATATTGGCTACCGCCAGTTGCCGCTGTCCGAGTCGTTCAAGAGCCATAAAAAAGACAAACCAGATGGCCATGGCCAGAAAATACTGTACCATCGTGAAACAAGATATGCGAAGGATGCGCAACACCATACTTAAATCGAACTGTCCAAAACGATTCAGTCCGTATTTTTTCAGGTCCACCTTATAATAAGTATAAAGCAAAAAGAAGAGCAGTGAAGAAGCCTCAGCGATGACAGAAGCCAAGGCGGCACCACGTACCCCCATTTCCGGAAGGCCTAATTCTCCGAATACCAAGGCGTAATCAAGCACCACATTCACCAAAGCCATTACGACTGCATTCATGGTCAACACTTTGGTACGCGTAATACCGATATAAAGCCCGCGAAACATCACATTCACAAAAGCAAAAAGAAATCCCCAGATACGCCAGGTGAAAAATTCATAGGTAGCCCCATAAATAGAATCCGAAGTAATCAGCAACCGAATCAACGGAGCAGCAGAAAAATACATCAGTATCAGCAAACAGACTGCCATTCCGAAACTGAAAGCCGTTCCCTGCCACATAATAGGGCCTACTGCCCGATAGTTTCCTTCTCCATTACGACGGGCTATCAGAATCTGCGAACCGACACTAAAACCGAAAGCTATGGTATAGACACAAATGTAGAGCAATCCGCCCATGGCAGCTGCTCCCAAAGCGACTTCACCCACACGCCCTAAAAAGGCCGTATCGGTCACATTTATCACATTCTGCGCCAACAGGCCCAGAAAAATAGGATAAGTAACACGCCAGATTTCCTTATTGGTGTACATACATCAAAAGAATAAAAATGATTGGAAATTGCATACTTTTGCAAAGATACACTTTTAAAACCAGAACTACATAAAAAGCATTTAAATACCTCCCTTACGCCACTTAGTTTCAAATAAAACAATTTCAAATAAAATAATTTTTACTCATTTCGTTGGTTTGTGTGCAATTTAGCACTATTTTTGCAGCCGATTTTTAACAAACAACCTAAAAAACGAATGAAAAAATTTCTTTTCATCAGTGCAGCGACACTGTGTATCTCTTTCCCGACTTTCGCGGGAGATTATCTGACCAACACCAATCAAAACGCCGCTTTCCTTCGAATGATAGCCCGAGGAGCTTCTATTGATATAGACGGTGTGTATAGTAACCCTGCAGGACTTTCTTTCCTTTCGCACGAAGGATTCTACCTGTCACTGACCGGACAAAGTGCCTACCAGACCCGTGAAATTGACGCTACTTTCCCGCTCTTTCAGCAAGCTGACGGAACCAACAGCAGCCGATTGTATAAAGGAACTGCCTCTGCTCCCTTCATCCCGAGCTTTCAAGGATTATATAAAAAGGATAATTGGGTAATCTCTGCCAGCTTTGCCATTACCGGCGGTGGAGGAAAAGCCTCATTCAGCAACGGTCTTCCAATGTTCGATGCATTAGCTATGGGAATGATTCACCAGCAAACTGGCGGACAAGTAACTCCCCAGATGTACGACATTAATACTTCTATGGATGGAAAACAATACATTTACGGAGTACAGCTGGGATTGAGCTACAAAATCAATGACTGGCTGAGTGTGTTTGCCGGCGGCCGAATGAACTACGTAAAAAGTGGTTATGAAGGTTACCTGAAAGCCTACATGAAAGAGAATTTAGGCGGAACCCAATTGGCCAACCTTGAACTGGACTGCGACCAGAGCGGATGGGGACTGACTCCCATCATTGGTGTGGATGCTAAATTAGGACGCTGGAATCTGGCTGCAAAATATGAATTCAAGACAAATCTGAATATTGAAAACCAGACCCACACACTGGAAGTTCCTACAGGTACCCCAGAAGCTGTCATAAAACCTTACGCAGATGGAGAACAAACCCCCAGCGATATTCCTGCCTACCTAAGTGTAGCTGCCGGATATGAAATTTTGCCAAACCTTCGTGCCTCTGTAGAATATCACTTCTACGATGACAAACATGCAGGCATGCTGAACGACCGACAGAAAACCCTGAAGCACGGTACTCACGAATACCTTGCCGGTATGGAATGGGACATTACCAAACGACTGACTGTCAGTGGTGGTTTCCAAAAAACCAACTATGGTCTGAGCAATGATTTCCAGACTGATACCAGTTTCTCATGCGACTCTTACTCATTGGGATTTGGTGCCAGAGTCAACCTTACACAAGCATGGAGCATTGATGTGGCCTATTTCTGGACACATTACAACAAATACACCAAAGAAACAGACAACTACAATGGTACAGGTCTGAAAGGAACCGATATTTACAACCGTACGAACAAAGTATTCGGATTAAGCCTGAACTATAAATTCTAATTACCCCTCTCTTCTGGCTTCTCTTCTTTTTTGGTACAAAGGAGAAGCCAGAAGTTAACCTTAAAAAATCTTTACTTTCTCCTTTTTATTAGAAAGGAAACAGATAGTTTTTGTTATTTTTGTCAAGTAAAACCTTGTACTAATTCTCAAAAATTAAACTATGAACCAAAAACTATCATGGCTATTGCTTTCCACTCTATTGGGAGGAGCCGTACTGACTGGATGTTCGGAAGAAAATCCAAAACTGACAAACGGAGAAGGTGATCAGAATCCCACATCGAAGAACCCCACAGAGCTCTATTATGCCAACATGTTCGGCAAGGAGGCTATGAGTACCTACTATTACTGGAATAAGGAAATCAGTAGTGACCTGGACAACTGGAACATCGAAACTAACAATGACCCAATCGGCACCGTTGACCGAATCAGGTACCATCAAGGAGATAAATACATCGACAAATGGTCCATGCTCACTGACGACATGGCTTCCTTTAACAGCAGTGTGGAAGGGGTTTCTACTACATTTGGCTGGAATCTGACTTTCTACCTGGTAGACAAAGAAAAGAATCAATATGTAGCAGTCGTAAACTTTGTCCATAAAGGGACTCCTGCTGCAAAAGCAGGATTTAAACGAGGAGATATTATCCTTTCTATAAATGATGAAAAAATCACCCCCGACAACTATGCGGATTTATACTACAAACCTACCTTAAAGGTTTCCCTCGGAGAACTGCAAGAAGATATCATTGTCAGCCAGAACAAGTCAATAGAGCTGACAGCCGTCAACATGTACGAAAATCCTATCATTTGCGACTCCGTATATGAATTCAACGGAAAGAAAGTGGGCTATCTGGCCTACACCGGCTTTGACCTGAAATCCATCAATCCACTGATTGAGATCGGGAAAAAGTTTAAAGCCGAAGGTATTGAAGAACTAGTTTTAGACCTCCGGTACAACGGAGGAGGTTATGTTATCACTGAAAATGTGTTAGCCTCCATGTTTGCCCCGCAAGAAGCTGTCAGCAGCAAGAAAGTATTCGAAAAAGAAATCTACAACAGCTATTTGAGCGAAATCTACCAGAAACAAGGAGAAAGTCTGGAAACCCGTTTCACCACAGAATTCAATTATCCGGAAGTGGAAGTCAATGCAAGTACCAAAGATGCCAACATCGGATTGAAAAAAATCTACGGATTAATCGGTTCCGGATCGGCATCCGCATCCGAAGCACTGCTTGGCGGACTAATGCCTTATACAAACGTTCGACTCATCGGCACACAGACACACGGCAAGTACTGCACCGGGTGGATGCTCAGCGCAGAAGATATGTACGAAAAATGTCCGCAAGAGCTGAAAAACTGGGGAATCTATGTAATGGTCAGCATTTACCAGAATGCCGATGGAAAAACTCCCTGTATGCCTGATGGACTCATCCCGGATATCCAAATTGAAGATGACCCGATACAGGCTTATCAAATAGGAGACGTCAACGAGCCTCTCTTGAAACAGGCACTCACGGAAGCCGGACGTTCATACGAAACAGACGGTGTACACAGCCGTAGTGCAGCTTCCCCACACTTCAAGGCACTCCTGCCTGTAAAAACACCACTCTTTGGAAAACGTATCCAGCTGATTCCATCATTTGTTTCTTCACACTCCAAATAATGGTTCAATAAAAAAGTTCGCCAGACTCCGTAAAAGAATCTGGCGAACTTTTTTTTATACAATCATCTATGATTCAAACACATTCTTATTCTTCCCATACCAGATAAGCAGACACCAGCCAATGGTTCAACTCATCCTTATTTACAGGCTGGGCTTCAGGTATGCTGACAGTGAATGTATGCTTTCCTGCTTGCAAGCCTGGAAGTTCAACTACCTCCGGCAATACATCCGACCCGGGACACCAGTTAGAACGCGATAAATCAGAAGATGCCAATGGTTCCTCTACCTCCTTGGTCTTATAGCCATCTTCACTAATATAGGCCGCCAGGCGTTTGATAAGCCAAACACCAGTAGCCGGATTGAAACGACGGAAAGAAGCACAGTCATCTCTCCAAGGAACGAAACTATAAACCTCTTTTCCATCCACGGAAAGAATATTGCGCTTCTGCACAAATTCATCACCACCGGAATGGCCTCCATGACCGGTTACAATGTATTTCAAACGCACATTTTTCGCGCTCTTCGGAAGCACAAAATCAGTAGAAACAGATTTACGGGCAAAAATGTCCGGATAAGACTGACCGATATAATATACCGTGTTCATCAGCGGTTCCACATGACGGCGGACAAGCTTTTCACATGTTACCGGAGTTTCCTTGATTTTCAACTCCATGCTGGCCACATATCCTTCTTTTGTCCACGTGTCAATAAAGATACCGACATACACTTCACCTTTAAGAGCCGAATATAAATCGGTAATATCCTGCTCCCATTGCACACATTTCTCCCACTTAGGAATATAAACCGGACGACGCTTGCTGGACAAAGAATCATCATCTTCACTGAAATGCCCTACTCCGAAAGGTGTCATGAAGCGCATCAGCTCTATTGTAGGCAAATAATCCTTTCCCGGTACAATTCCAATCATATTTTCCAATTTCAAGCTGTCAATTGCCGGAAACTGTTTCTTTCCCTGTGCAATACTCAGCAGATTCACAGCCGAATTCTTGGGAAGCACAAAACAAGAACCGGATTTATCCCAGCGGTCACCATTAGAGGCTACGGTCACCTTCAAGCTGACCGTCACATCCCGCTGGTAATCGGGAATCTGAATCTTCTTTAAAATAATACGACCGTTCACCAGATGAATGGCTCCATCCGCACCCGCTGCAGAATACCCTGCATACGTATCTGGTACAAAATGAATATTCTCCTTGTCAAATACCGTCAAATTCAAATCTCCTTTTGCAGGAAGTTCCTTATGTCCTGCCGCACATACGTTCAACGCCACGAATAAGGAAACAAACATACTAACTATCTTCATATACTCATTTTATTATTTTGCAACCTCAAAACCTCTTTTATCCAAATAAGCCTTAAACTTATGCAGATACTCTTCGTCCGGCCCGTCAAAGAAGGAAACCCCTGAAGCTCCATTGTTGAAAGCCTCATCCAATGCCTGCTCAAAGGTATTCTTAATATCAGGGAACATCAATCCGGCATAAATTTTAGCCCGACCATTAATCGTCTGTACACTTTCCTTCACCGAACGTCCAATCCACTCCGGTCCTTCATAATAAAAACCATTGTAAATCATCGGGAAGTATGCATCGAGCGACCACTGTCCCCAATCCTGACGCACCATCTTGCGAGCCATAGAAGGTCCCGGGAATACCGCAGCAGAGATACGTTTGCCATCTGCCTTGATGGTTTGCGTAATCTTATTGACCACACGTGTAATGGCATCCAGACGGAAATTTATCCATGACTGGTCTTCCATCGGATACTTCAATTCCAGCGGGTCTTTACCGGTCTGCTCCTTAAACATCTTCCGGCATACCTCACAATAACAATAATCATATTCCGGCAATTCAGAAGTCTGCTCAATTCCGTAATTCTTCCATAAGCTTACCGGTAACACGACATCTGGGAAACGTACATAATCCAGATGCACTCCATCCACATAAGGCAGATTCGCTTCTTTCAGATAATCAGCAGCCAGATATTCAGCCACACCTTCATGGTTCGGACACAAGAAGCGGTAATAATCTACATAAGCAGGTTTGTCATAGCATGACTCCCCTTTGCGGTTCACGGCAAACCAGTCGGGATGTGTCTCACGCACTTCTCTGCGGTTCATGGTCCACTTCCAATAATGCGCCTCCAGACCCGCTTCCTTACACATCCGGTAAGTAGCCTCATCATAGCCTTCAAACATGACTCCACTGATGCCACATTCTTTCATCAGAGCAAAGTATTTCTTATAGTACGCATCTCCCTTTTCCTTGTTAATGCGCATCCATACCCAGTTCTTTACCTGACGGGGAGTAATAGCTTCACGAGTAAACCTACCGTTATGGTCTACCACATAACGCACTTTTTCTTCAGGCACGCTCACCGACATACAGAATGTACGTTGTGTAGCCTCTACCAAGATTTCAGCACCAGCAGGCAAATCCTTCAATTCCGCCTCGGTCAGGAAGAAATTCTCTTTGGAACGAATGTAGTTTTTCTCCTTGGCATAATTATCCAATTGTGCATAGAACATGGCCCAAAGCAACTTATAGGCAGCCATATTGTAAGGATACTTGAAGGAATCAGTACCCGTTCCTATCACCTTATCAGAAAGATACAAGAATCCCCATCTGTCGGGCATGTGCATATCGATGCGTCCGGTAGGCATCCATACCCAGTTTTCTTCACGCTGTCCAGGCTTCAACCACTGCACACGTGAGAAGTTGATACGCCAGCAGTTTCCAGCCTGAGCCGGGTTGGAGAAATTCACTGTCAACGCTTTATGAGGAATAGCCATTTCCACGCTCCACTGTTTGTCCTTATCTTTCGACTTGTTCAAGGTTCCTTCACGATGAATAGCCAGATGAAGTCCCGGACAATCCCACTGAATCATAAAATTACCTCCCGAACGGTAAGGTTTGTCCAGCATCAAGTCAAAAATAACTCCCTTCGCATTGGTTTCTATTTCAAAGTAATTCTGCCCATCCCCATCCGGATCCAGAAAAACCTCAAAGTCATTGTCATAATAGATAATCGTATCCCGCTGACTGAGTTTCGCCTTGATATCATCCTCCTGCAACACGGCTCCTACATAGAGATAATTATCATCCCACAACATTTTGGCAGAAGTATCATAACAAGGTTTGGCAAATCCTTCCCCACTTATATCTACAAAAGAAGAAGTGGACTGCGCCTTTTGCCAGTCTGCCTCATTCAGTTTCCCATCTACTTTAATTTTTCCATCCACACGATAGCATACATAACCTTCGGGAAGCGTCAGCATACGTTCATACTTTTCATATAGCCCCTGCCCCCAGAGTTGTCCTGCCACTGCAAGTGCAAACAAACTACCTATCAATTGTTTTCTCATAATCGGTTTTTTCATTAATTACTTTCAATAACCTGTCCCGCCCCCCGATACAATTTGACCGGTCCGTCCAACAATACGGCAATTACCGTAATTTGTGAATCAAGTACATGTTCGGGCACATCGATATAAAGATTACCAGGCACTTCACTCCAATAGTTCTTATTATATACCTTATAAGACAACATGGAGCCATTACCTACCACCCATACTCGGTTAACCTTATTCATCAGCCCTTTTACTTCAATAGGGCCATTAGGCTTATAAGGTAAATAAAGATACAAGATATCTCCCCCCTTATTCAGTGTTGTATATCCCTGGAAGTGTTCTGTTGGAATACCGGCACGCGTATCATAAATCGCCTCCTTATGCTTTTTCGTCCAACGTCCGAACTCTTTCAAGATAGCTACCTGCTCTTCCGGAATCGTACCGTCCTCTTTCGGACCGATGTCCAGCAACAGATTTCCTCCCATACTCAGGCAATCCACAAAAGTCCGCAATAAGATATAAGGAGACTTATAGTTGGTATCCGTATGCTGATAGCCCCACGAATCATTCATTGTCATGCACAACTCCCAATATTTATCTTCCGGACGTACAATAGGAACTCCCTGCTCCGGCGTAGCATAATCTCCATATCCCTGGATACGCGAGTTGATAATTACATTCTTATTGTCTGAGCGCAACAAATCCACGATTCCTTTAGAGTTCCATGCCTCCGCCGTCTGTTCCCAGTCGCCATCAAACCAATACAAGTCCGGCTTCCAAGTCTTGTTCAACTCCGCCAATTGCGCCATATTAAAATTCACGAAACGTTTCCAGCGCACGGAATCATTCGTATAACGCACTTCCGTACGTGTCATGTTCGGATAATCAGGATGCGACCAGTCCAACAAGGAATAATAGAATCCCAACTTCAGTCCCTGCTTGCGGACTTCCTTTACAAAAGGACTGATCAAATCCCTTTTAGCCGGCGTACATTTTACCGTACTCAGCTCGCCCGCCTTTGTATCCCATAAAGCCATTCCATCATGGTGCTTCGTCGTAATCACCGTATAGCGGGCTCCACTCTCTTTTATCAAGTCCACCCAGGCTTTAGGATCATACTTTGAGGCAGTAAATCCATCCTTCTGGCTCATGTATTCCTCATACGGAAGGTATTTATTGAAGAAAGACCAGCTTTCGGAAACCCCCTTCACCGAATAAATGCCCCAATGAATAAAAATACCCAACTTGGCATTTGAGAACCACTCCATCCTTTTTTCTTTCTTAGCATCTTGCTGTGATTTTTCCGGTGTCTGACTCATGACAGGCACAACCGCACAACAAAAAGCCATACACAAAGCTATAATCTGCTTGTTTAGCATAATTGGTAAATAAAATATTAATAAAACAAAACAATTCACTCAGACGAGGCCAAAAGCATACATGTTACCCCAACGACTATACATAAGGTTAAACAAGTTTCTATCTAAATATTAGAAAATTCTATATATGGCAAATATATAAAATTTTCATACAATTCTATTATTATCAGCCCATAAAAGGGCACAAAAAAACTCCGCCAGTTGACGGAGTTCTATAAAAAAGCGGAAGCTGGGGAACTCGAACCTTTCAGCTTCAACTCTGTATATCAATTAGTTTTACACTTGTCAAGACTTCTTTCTGTAGCATTTTTGTAGCAAAACTGCCAAATCTCTAATGAACCCTTGTTGACAACCTCCGTCATCACTAATTCATGGTTCAAAGATAATCTTTTTCGAACTAAACGCCAAATGATTGATAATAAATATTTTCCAAGGCTCTCTGCTACACTTTTAGTGCAAGGTGCAAGCCCCTTAATATATAAGGAGGCTTGCACCTTGCACTAAAGGAGTTTTTCTCTAGATTAAATCCCAACAAGGTTGACAAATCAAACAAAAACCACTATCTTTGTAACCATTAAAAATTAAAGCCATGAAACAGATATTTTCACAGCGACTTAAAAGTGCCAGACTTATGAATGGCCTATCTATGGATAGTCTTTGCGAAAAAATGAATCATATCGTATCGAAGCAGTCTATCTCAAAATATGAAAAAGGTATAATGATGCCAGACAGCACCATACTTATAGCCTTATCCAAAGCACTTAATGTTAGTGTGGATTTTTTCTTTCGCCCATATAATGTGACAGTGGAAGATATTGAATTCAGGAAAAAGAGCAAACTTAAATCTTCTTCACTAAAAGGAATAAAGGAAAAGGTAATAGACGAAATAGAGAGATATATGGAAATAGAAAATCTGCTGGATATGGATAATTCTTTTCATATAGACTATAAGGATATTATTATCAAGGAAAAGAATGATGCGATCACCGTAGCTGGCAAATTACGTAACGATTGGAAATTAGGAGAAGATGCCATCAGCAACATTACTTTTCTTCTTGAAGAAAATGGTATAAAGGTAATACATCTGGATGCAGAAACTGAATTTGATGGATTAAGCGGATTTATAAATAAAACGGTTCCTGTTATCATTGTAAATAAGAATGCAACTGCAGAAAGACAACGATTTACTGCCTTACATGAATTAGGTCATCTGTTGTTGAACTTTGCTCAAGAATTACAGGACAAGGAAAGAGAAAGATTGTGTAACATCTTCGCTAATGAAATGCTTATACCGACCTCAGAATTTATCCGACTTATAGGCGTATCCAGAAAAGATATTTCATTGCAAGAACTTATACCTATCCAGATACAATTTGGTATATCCATTGATGCACTCATGTACAAAGCAAAAGAAGCCGGTATTATTACTGAACAAAGATATAAAGGATACTGCATAAAGAAAAACAGTTCTTCAGATTTTAATGAGCAGATTAAGGAAACCCGCTACCCTCAAGAACAAAGTCACCGATTCTTAGGATTGGTTTATAAGGCTATTTCTCAAGAGATAATATCCATAAGCAAAGCATCTTCTTTGTTGAATTGCTCAGTAAACGAAGTACGCTCATCATTAAACTTTATCTGATATGGGGACAATTGTTGTTAATGATACAAATATCTTCATAGATCTTATATCTGTAGATTTATTGGATGAGTTTTTCAGTCTGCCCATAGACATTCACACCACAGATTTTGTTGTCCATGAGTTGACCGAACCTTTACAACAGAAAAAAGTTGAATCATATATTAGACAAAATAAACTGACAGTAAAACTCCATTCAGCCATTGAAGTAATAGAAATAGTAGAATTTCAAACTACCTGCGAGAATAATGTGTCCATCACCGACTGTTCCGTTTGGCTTTATGCCAAAAAGAATAATTATACTTTATTGACAGGAGATGGCAAGTTAAGAAAATCTGCAAGTAAATCAGGGGTTGAAGTTTGTGGAATACTTAAAATATTTGATATGCTTGTTGAAGATTATCAAATTATACCTAAACAGAATGGAGCAGACATGCTGGAAAAACTATTTAAAATCAATAACAGGCTTCCATCACGTGAGATAGAAAACAGACTAAACAAATGGCGCAAATAGCCTAAAGAACAATAAGAAGAAGTGGACATCAAAACTATAATACATCCTCGTATTGGAGTAATGATATTACTTCTTCTTTTATCTTATATACTGTTCAAACTCTACTTCAAGCAATAATTCATATGGTTAAAAATAAGTTTTGACATACCATTTTTCTAATTCATAATTGACAACTTATCCCAGTTCTTGTTAAAATTAACATTAGTGATTCCTAGTTCTCTCAATAGAATGATGCAAACTGCAAAAGATAAATCATTGTTTATATTTTTCATATCTAACAATTCTGTATAGTCATTTTTGCGGTCATGTATTATGGTATTTCTTAAATCTTTAATGTCCTTTATCCCTGTTTCTTCTTTTTTTACTGTAGCAAAATGTCTATTTAGTTTCTTCCAGTCAATACTATTATCCTTGATTATTTTCTTTATGGGATTCATTTCCCTAGGCTTTTTTATCAACATCCCTGGTAAGTCGTTATACCATTTCTCTTTTATAGCTTTAAAAATTGGAGAGCCATTTGAATATTTTTCATCTTCTCCTACATTGGCATCTCTCATTCCTTGAATAAAAGATTCAAATAATGAGTCAAAAACCTGTTTCATAATATCCTTCTCTTCAAAATAAACAGGTTCAGTGTCAGCAAGAGTTTCTAAAATGGAATATAATATCAGGAAAGCGGATATATCATCCAAATATATAGTTCTAATATAGTCATTTATTGGGGTATGCAATGCTTTGATATTTGAGAAATCCGCGGTGATACCCTTTGCAAAATCATTAAAACTATATAAATTAAGATAAGCTAAATTCATATTTTTAGGTGAATTTTGCATTAACCTATATGTTGGTTGTTTATAAATTACATAAGTATATCCATTTTGTTTTACAATTATTGATAAGGTTTCTATGGGGATACCATAATAAAATGAAAGCAAATCCAATAATGTATTATTCTTTTCAATAACATTTTCAACTGAATCAAATATATGATATTGAATAACTGCTGTATATGGATTAGTAGTTAAATTGGGTAAGATTGTAAAATCTATATTAGCAATGTTGCTTTCAAAAGGAATGGATTTATTGTCTTCATTGTTTAACCCATATTCTATTAAATGAAAATCGTTCACCAACATGTTACTTGGGAAACTTAGATAAAATGAAGCTTTACTTTGAACACTCATGTCTGTGTATCGGTATTGATAGGTATCTATGATAAAATAGAATACATTACTCTTCGAAGAAACAATAGTTTGTGAAGTAATTAGTTTGGCTCTTGATAAATCAAGCTCAATTTCAGTTCCGTTTATTTGAGCATTTTCTACTATAAGATTCTTTCCGAACAAAAAGTAAGGGATTTTATCATTCCAGAATCTTGATTGTTTTACTAATTCATTAAATGAAACTGTTTTATCTGGGTAAAGATAAATCCTAAATTCTTTTTCTATGTTTATAATAGTAGCATTGAATGTATGTTGTCCATTAGTCGTATCTAAAGTCAACAGAAAATCAATATTTCCTGTAAGCGATTGTTCCATAATTATAATATGATTACATTATAAATATCTTCCTGAGAATTTAATTGTTATTTCACAGCTTCTATCATTTTTAATAGATGTATTACCATTATTAAATTTCGATACACCTTATATATTTTTCGTAGTAAACATAAATATTCCTCCTAAATGAATTAATGCTATAATATATCATTTATATTATGTATATCTTTAACATTACAAACTCTAAATCGCCCTTCAAATAAAATAGTCAAGATCCGATTATTTTCAATTTCCTCTCCACTCCAATAACTATTTGCCTCTTCAATCATTAAATCTTTAGAAAAATTCTCAATATTGTATATCTGCTCATCTACATATACATATTTACCTGATAACAATTCAACCTCAACAAATTGAATAAAATTACACCTATTAAAAAGTTTATCTAACCAGAATTTTGCAGTATCCATATCTTCAGATAAAAATAAACATGTATATCTAGAAGGAAAGTTTTCAAATGACCTTTGTCTAATCTTCTCGAATTCTTCTTCTCTAAACTTCTTAGGGTAATTTATAAAAGTTCTTTTACCACGATTTTGAGTGGATATAATTTGCCCCTCACTCCATTTTTCTTCTTCACTATTAAATGTATGAATATGAAAAAAATGAGGGTTATAATCTACATTTCTTAATATTCCCAGCATTTGTTCTCTATGAATTAAAATTTAATCCAAATATAATAATTCTAAAAATTAGTTCCCAAAGTGATATAAAAAATTCTTTCATCCATATTATTTTGCTACATTTTTCATCAATTATTCCTATATATCTTTCATTTTAGTATCTTCAAAATTAATAAATTCTGAATAGTATATACCCCAATATGCTATTTTCACCACCTACAGTGTATAGTATCGTAACAAACTATAATAATGCACAATAGATTTTTTTAATCAAAAATAAACTTCCACAACATAAGATAAAAACTAATTAATAATCTACTATAAATAGATATCTTACCCAAAAAATAAAATCACTATCGTTTAATATGTTAGTTCACAAAAGAAATACTTAAAATAAACATCTTAAAATGTCTTATTTACACAAAATACAAACCATTAATAATAGATTCCTTACTTCAAAGTAGCATATATTATTGTATTTTGTTAACTTTGCGAAACTTACATAAGAGAATAACGGCGCTTTAATGATAAATTCACATTAAAGTCGTCTTTATATATAACATATACGTTCGCCGAACGTCCCAATGCGAAAACTGGCACTTTTCAAAACGAGGGGATATTCAGCGCAGGATATGCTATGCCTTGTCATAGCGTGGTCTTGCCTGTTCCTCGTTTAGGTATGCCAGTACCTCGCATTGAAGCAGTGTAAGAGCCACGCTTCTTTTTTGGATACTGGTGAACAGTAAAACATATTGTTTAACTGTTTAATTACAAGTAACATGAAACAGATTAAAGCACACATTGCCGTATCTCTTGATGGATTTATTGCTACTTCAGACAATGAATTAGAATGGCTTCCCAATGAAATTAAATCAATTCTTAATGAACAGTACGCCATAGCTGATTCACTACTTATGGGAGCTAACACCTACCACTATATATTTGATCACTGGGGAGGGTGGCCATATACAAATAAACAAACCTTTGTAGTTTCACATCATAATACCAATATTACGCCTAATTGTAGAGTAAAGTTCTTAGTAAACAAACAATTGGAAGAAATTTATAAATTAAGACATAAAACAAATCTATTAGTAGTTGGTGGCGGCAATTTAATAACTACTTTAATAAAAGCTAAGCTAATAAATTACATAACAATCTATACAGTTCCTAAATTATTAGGAAAAGGCATAAAACTTTTTCATGATATACCAAATTGCGATTTAAAACTTATTACAAGTAACATTTTAAATAGCAATATAATTTGTTCTACTTATCAAACTTACGATTAATATTTTAAAAGTAAAAATTAATAGACAAAGTATTACAGCTATAGTTTTATGAATTTCTAATAGTCTCTCATTAAAAACATTAATATTTATTTGGGAATCCCATAAGAACAACATATATTTGCGCACGATATACATAGCAATACAATGTATTTATAAATAATTATGCTACAAGATAACTTAATAACACAGATGAAGAAAGGAATACTTCCGCTTGTTGTACTTCTAATTATAAGTAAACAAGATAGTTATGGGTACCAAATTTCTTCAGAAATAGAGAAAACTCTTGGATTTGAGGTTGCAGATGGAACTATTTATCCAATCTTAATGAGATTATGTAAAGATGAATTAATTGAGCCATACTGGGTACAGAAAGATAGTGGTATGCCAAGAAAATATTACAAAATAACAGAGATTGGTAGAAAATATATAGTTAATCTTACAGACTATTATCTAAATATTACAAAGCGTATAGGACAATTAATTTAGAATACAAATGAATACAGACTATCAAAACAGCAAGCAATATTTAGGTTATATGCATGAACTAAAGCATAACCTTAATATATTGGATAATGAGACCAAAGACGATATATTAAATGAATTAGCTTCACATATATATGAAAGCATGTGTATGCTGCAAGACAAAAAATTATCAGAAGAAGAACGTTTAGGCAAGGTTTTAAGCCAATTGGGCAACCCAACAAAAATAGCTCAATTATATATATCAGAAGCTCGATTGAAAAAAAATCTGATAAAAGGAAATCCTCTTAAAATTATCAAATACGCAACTCTTTGCATAGTTCGTACTGGAAAATATCTGATTTCTGGGATTTTATACTTATTCAGTATAATCTTTCTCATATTATCAATACTTAAAATTTTTATGCCTAATAGCATTGGATTTTTCTATAACTATGAACAGTTTTTTATCGGATATACTTCTGAGATGGACTCATCAATGAATGATATTCTTGGTTATTGGTTTATTCCTATAAGCCTCATTTTTTCAAGTATTCTGTATTTAACAGGAACAATACTTATAAAAAGAAATATTTTAAAGAAACAATTATGAAAAAAAACTTATTATTGATACTTGCCGTTTGGATATATTCGACAATATCTTATGCACAAGAAATTGATGGGATTTGGCATGGTAATCTAAATTTTAATGGACAAAAATTAGGCCTTATTTTTCATTTGTATAAAGACGAAAATGGAAAGCCTTCTGGAAAAATGGATATACCACAACAAAGTGTTACAGATATGCCCATCAATCTTTCACTACTTACCCAAGATTCTATAAGTTTACATTTACCTGCGATTGGAATGTCATATAATGGCAAACTGGTACAAGATAAAATCAAAGGCTTATTCAAACAGAATGGGGTTTCCATTCCTATGGACTTGGAGCAGGGAGAGATTGACAAACCAAATCGCCCGCAAGAACCATTCCCACCTTTTGATTATCAAACACAAGAGATCTGCTTCACCAATAAAAATGCAAATGCCGTTTTTTCGGGTACTTTGACTTATCCAAAAGAATATTCTAAAGAAAAACGAATACCTGTTGTTTTAATGATAACCGGAAGTGGTCCACAAGACCGTAATGAAGAAATCTTTAAACATAAGCCATTCTTGGTTATTGCCGACTATTTAGCAAAAAATGGAATAGCTTCATTACGTTATGATGACAGAGGTGTAAGTAAATCAACTGGAGAGCGCAGTGGATGTACTTCACAAGATTATGCAGATGATGCAGATAGTGGATTACAATGGTTAAAAGATTGTGGCAAATTTGGCAAAATAGGAGTATTAGGACACAGTGAAGGTGGTTTAATAGCTTTTATGTTAGGAGCTGAAAGTAAAGTCGATTTTATCATAAGTATGGCAGGTCCCGGAATAAAAGGTGATACACTGTTAGCTGAACAACAAAATGCCGCATTAAAGCTTTATGGTCAACCAGCTAATCGAACTGTAGAATCTGTAAGAGCTGAAGTAAGTATGAATCCTAAAGATAGTTGGCTAAACTATTTTATAGATTATGATCCAACTTCTACTATTTCACAAATAAAAATTCCTGTAATGGCAATTAATGGTAGTAATGATATGCAAGTAATATCAACAAGTAACCTTAATGCTATAAAAAAGGAACTAATCAAAAAAAACAAAAAGAATGTGTTTAAAGAATATATAGGCTTGAATCACTTGTTTCAGCATTGTCAAATAAACAATTCTCTTGATTACTATAACATTGAAGAAACTTGTTCAGAAGAGGTTCTTCAAGACATTGTCGATTGGATAAATAAATTATAATTTATACTTAAGTAAAATAATGAAAGAGTGTTTCAATAAAATATTATCAGAAGTAGACTCAATGATAGATGAAATCGATCTATTTGGATATGACATTATTGAAACCTCTCTCTATATGATATATCGGCTACAAAATATTTTAACCAATTTAAGAATTAAACTACAAACTTATACATTCCCCACTAAGGAAGAAGAAATATTCTTTTTCAAAAATCAAAAACCTGAATTATTAAGCCGCTTACTGTTTTTTCATAAAATTTATCGTATTGAAACCCAATGTCCTACAGGTAGCAATGAAGTAATAAAACTATACATAAATAAAGAGTTAGATAATCTTACATATTTCTTCAATCGCAATTTGGACTTTTACCAATATTACCGTTCTCATTCAACTACCTATGATGAACATTATTTTTTGCGAGGGAAAACAGATATTCGTTTATGTACAGATAGTACTTTATTTGACAAAGATCCTAATTTTTCGACAGGCTATGATTATAAAGTCGCCAAAATACTTTCCAATGAGATGTTACGCATATATCTCAACAAGAAATTACAAAAACTCGATAATGAGAACCATATAGGAAAACAGTACCAAAGCATCAGCACTAAAATACCTATTCGTTTTACAGGGAAAAAAGCAGCATTAATAGAACTTGGCTATGCATTAGTTTCTTCCGGAGATATAAACCACGGAAATATTGAAATTAAAGAGTTCATGAATTATCTTAGCACGATGTTCAATATAGATCTAGGAGGTTACTATGATGCCTATATAGCTATGAAAGAACGTAAAGATCGTACCTCCTATTTAAATAAACTGATAGAAAATCTTTCTAAAAGAATGGATGAGGATGATATAAGATAAGGCCTCATAAATTTTATATGATAAAATACCGTGTTTATACCAACATGGTATTTTTTTATTTGTATTTACTGTACATAGAATTACTCCACTTTATAAGCCAAAATAAAAGAAATAAGCCTTTATTTTATTTTTACCATGATGGTATAAACCATGACTTTTTATCATTCACATATTCCGACTTTTGCAAAAAACAAATTAGTCAGCAATATGAGAACAATAATATTTAAGCAACAAACAAGAACAGAATTTAATTTATATCCTTCTATACTCACATCTTCATTGGATATTATATTGATTAACGAAATCATTATGCATATGATGAATTATATGTTGCAAACGATGCAGTTTTTTGCATATAGCGAAACATAACCTATTGGATGTCCTTCCTAAATTTACATTATATGAAAAAGATAAGTCAGAAACTTAGGAAATTAAGGGATGCAAAGGGTTATTCACAAGAGTATGTTGCTGAAAATATGGGAGTTTCATCATCTACAGTATCCAGAATTGAAACGGACTGTAGTTCAGCAAGAGTAGAGCAATTACAGGCATACTGCGATATTTTAGACATCACTATTGGTGAGCTATTTGCATGTGATGCAAGTGAATCCAAACAAAGGAAGATTTCACTTAGCATTTCCCTTAATGTGGATTCCCAAGAAGACTTGAATAGAATTTATGAAGCATTTAAAATATTAGGTCACCAATAGTAGTAAAGTATGGAAGTAATTACCATTGATAGTGAAGCCTTTCAAAGTCTGAAAGAGCAGCTGAACCGTATTGAGAGTTATATTGAGCGTTCAACTACCCTAAGTAAAGAAATAGATGATGCCCTAGAATTAAGTTCAAAGGATGTGATGGAAGCACTTGCCATATCTGAGTCCACATTATACAGATGGAGAAAGAAAGGCATAATCAGATACAGATATGCTGAATCTGGCGATGTGCGATATTTCTACAATTCGCTTTTTGTGGGAATTAAATGTTATCAGATTAAAGTGCCGGCAATGCCAAAGGAAGAAGCTTTAAGAAGGCTTAGTGAATTCAAGGACAACATAATTCTAAACAGTTACATGAGCAAAGACAGACGAAATGATAAACAAGGAAGAAATACTGGACCGTACTAACAGGGGACTTGATGTTTTCAAATATTATCTTCGGATAGATTTCCGACCGGGAAAAAACTTCAAGAATCCGTTATATGATGATAAAAATGCCTCATGTAACATCTACTTTGACAGACATTCACGCACCTTCAAGATGAAGGACTTTGGTGACGAAAGTTATTCCGGCGATTGTTTCTGGTTCGTTGCCACAATAAAAGGCTGGAATGTCAAATCCGACTTTTCCAATATAGTCAGTCTTATAAACTCAGACTTGAATCTTAATCTTGCACCAAGTACAACAGGAACATACACCACCACTACAGCAAAAACGGCAACAGTATCCAAAGAAAATATTTCTCCAAATATAGCAGTAGAAAAGAATACAAGTTCTTTCAAAGTCGAATCAAAACAATTCACATCTACCGAACTTGGATATTGGCAAAAATATGGCATAAAACTCTCCACATTAAGGCTTTATCATGTAACATCTGTAAAATCATACGAAAGCATAAACAGGAATAATGAGCCATTCAAAATAGAATCATCAGATTTAGATCCCATTTTTGCCTATAACGGAAATGGATATGTAAAACTTTATAGACCATTAAATAACAAAATGCGCTTTCTGTATGGTGGTGAAATGCCTGAAGTATATTGCTTTGGACTGGAACAACTCCCCAACAAAGGAGATATTGTTTTCATAACAGGCGGAGAAAAAGACGTGATGTCACTCTATTCAAAAGGATTTTTTGCTGTCTGCTTCAACAGTGAAACAGCATCTATTCCAACAACCATGATAGAAATGCTTGAAAGGAAATTCAGACACATCATCATTTTATACGATTCTGATGAGACAGGTAAAAGGGAATCTCTACGCCATTACAATGCTTTGTCAGACCATAATGTCATACGTCTGGAACTGCCATTATCAGGAAGTAAAAAGGAAAAAGATATATCGGATTTCTTTGCTCTTGGTAAAAGTGCATCAGATTTACGGGAACTTATCACAAATTCATTGGAAAAACTATATTCTCATACACTCATGTTACTCAAATCATGCGAAATGGACTATAACAATCCACCTGAAATTTCTAAAACTGTTGTATCAGTCAATGATGTACCATTAGGAACATACGATAATCTGTTTTGTATAACCGGAGGTGAAGGCACTGGTAAAAGCAACTTTATTTCAGCCATTATAGCCGGAACATTGATAGATGAAACAACTGATTCTTCTGTTGATACATTAGGATTGGATATTTGCCCAAACTATAATCAAAAAGCAATACTTCATTATGACACAGAACAATCAGAGTATCAGCTCTACAAGAACCTTTCAAAGACTTTAAAACGAGTAGGCATTGATTCTGTTCCGGAAACATATCACACATTTTATCTGGCATCCATGTCCAGGAAAGAAAGGCTACAGATTATAAGGGACAGCATGGACCTGTATTATCACCGCCAGGGAGGAATACACCTTGTCGTTATAGACGGAATAGCAGACCTAATCCGCTCCGCAAATGATGAAACTGAAAGTATAGCCATTGTTGACGAACTGTACAGACTTGCAGGTATATACAAAACATGTATAATATGTGTTCTGCATTTCGTACCCAATGGAATCAAACTTAGAGGACATATTGGTTCAGAACTGCAAAGAAAGGCTGCCGCTATCCTCTCCATTGAGAAAGATGAAAATCCTGCTTACTCAGTTGTAAAAGCTATCAAAGTAAGGGATGGTAGCCCTCTTGATGTTCCCATGTTACTCTTTACATGGGACAAAACAAAGGACATGCACGTCTATGCCGGAGAAAAATCCATCGAAGATAAGGAAAAGCGAAAACGTACAGAACTATCCAATATTACCAAAGAGATATTCAAGTTACGAAAAAAGGTATCTTACAATGACTTGACAGAACTAATAATGGATATGCTTGACGTAAAAGAACGTACAGCCAAAAGCTATATCCGATACATGAAAGAAAACGAAATGTTGTCGCAAGACTCCAATAATTATTACATAACCGGGAATATCAGCCTATGAATAATGATGAAGAAATGGATGTATGGATAAAAGAAATCCTTACCCGCCTTAAAGCCATAGAAACTACATTGAGCAATCTGGAGAAGAGCCAACTGCTGGTTGGTCCGGATACTCTTCTCGATGTAGTGGATGTTTCCAAAATAGTCAAAATTGCCCCCAAGTCCGTTTACCGCTGGGCTTACGAAAGAAAAGTTACTTCGGTAAAGATTGGTGGCAGACGATTATTTTATGCAAAAGATGTTCTTGCACATCAAAAGGAAAGACGATAAGAATATAAGTATTAACGTTTTGCGGAATACGATAATAATTGTAATTTTGCAAACGCTAATAATATCTTCAAACAGTTATTTATTAGAATATTACAACTTTAAAAACAGCATTATGAGCTTTGGATATACAGTAAATAAAGAAAAGAATGGGGTTTTATTAGCATACCTCGCAGAAAGAATTCCTAACATAACCCTTAGGAAGCTATTGAAGCTGGTGTATCTTACAGATGAAAAATTCACTATCGAAAGAGGATTCCCTCTAACCTGGTTCAGTTACTTTGCATGGAAAAAAGGCCCTGTTGCACCTGAAGTATATGATGTAAAGAACGGATCATTTTCAGAGTATGTACAGTGCCATCGTAACAACGAAGACAAATGTGAAGTATCTCCGGTTAGTGGTATTCTTACACAAGAAAAGCTAAACCTCTACAGTCAGTATGAAATGGATATGATTGATAAAATCATTTCTACATACGGATCCATGTCAGCAGATGAGCTTACCGACATTACCCATCTTGATGATACCTTGTGGAGTAAAGTAGTGAATGAAAACAATCTTACTTTTTCAGATTCAGGTCGTTCTGACTGTGAAATTCATCTGAACCGTCTTATTGAAGGTGACGAAGAAAAAGAAGAAGTTTTTGAGGATGCACTGGAATATATGCAGTTCTGTAATGCGACATCGGTATGTTAAGGGCAAAGAATATTATCTACGGTTTTTGCACCTTTACAAATCCTCCCAAAAACAAGTATCTGATTTCCCTCTATAGAAGTGAAAAACTGAACGTTGTTGCCGTATTTCCTACTTCAAGAAAACGTTCCGGTAGCTTATCACCGAAACACGGCAAGAACTACAGAGGACAGGATATTGTATCGTACGTATTTGAAGCCAACAGGTGCATTGGAAAGAAATATGGTTCTGACGAGGATTTCTCTTTTCCACTAGTAACTACCATCCCGTTTGATTATTGTTTTCGAGAAGGTGAACAGGAAAATCTTCTAAAGTCATTTGAGTCTGCCGAGGTTGTAGGAGTTCTCTCGGATGAAGAATACATAAATTTGATTTATGCTTTTTCAAAAAGTCCATTAACTCCACGAAAGTATATACCGATTTTTGAGCAGGTATTAGAAGTATTTTTCTCATCAAATAAAGATCTGTAAATTTAACAGACCTTATTTTAAGAATGTGACAGCTAAAGGATTTTATTTTACTTTTTGGGTTGTCAAAAGCTCTATAAAATAAAAAATATTATTAACTTTGAATACATTTAGAGCGAGTGAGATTTCTGAAGCTTATCTTTAAAGTGAACTTTCATCAGCTTTTGCAAATTGGTGCAAAAGGATAATACTTCTAAAGTAGCAAATATTTAACGATATAATTTCTGAAAGGAAAGATAATATTGTGATAATATTGCTAAGATTAGATAGTAATTTACCGAGTTTATCTGTATTCATGGCTGTTATGGTTATGATTATATTTATAAACAAAGTTAAGGATATTATTCTAAATATCTTAGGGGTGAGGTCTTTAACATGGCCTCTTGTTTACTCATCGAAGGCTACGTAATATTTTACGTTAAACTCCGTTCTTACTCGCTCTATACTTTATATTCTGAGGTATGGTATTTCTATTTGGAGAAGATTTAATTGATACATCATTTTTATGTGGCCATTAGAATGAATTCTCATAAAGAAATATATACTTTCTATATAAACAGATAAGGAATTATTTCTAAATACACAAAAATGAAAGCAAATAAAAGCTGGTTTAAGCTTAAACGATATCCACATATTGGTCTTCCCATATCACCTAATCAAAGAAATGATATTGAAAAATTTATTCATAATAAAATCAAAATATCACATTATGCTTTTTTACCGTTGATTAGAAGGGAACATAGAACATTCAAATATAAACTTTGCCCAGACGGTAAATTTAGAAAGAAAACCAAAATACGTCATATTAGTTATGCTTCACATTTTGATTCATTAATATACTCTTACTATGCTCAACAATTAAGTAAGAAATATGAAATATTTCTGAAAAACAACAATTTAGGAAACAATGTTATTGCATATCGTTCTGTACCAAAAGAACCAAAAGGAAGTAAATGTAATATTGATTTTGCTAAAGAAGCATTCAATTTTATAAAAGAGCAATCTGTACATACCTCTCTATCTGTCATTGTTACAGACATAAATTCTTTTTTTGATAACATAAACCATACATTATTAAAAAGAGCGTGGAAATTCATTTGTGGGGAGATGAGTTTAGGCATTGACGAATATAACATTTTTAAACATGTTACTCGTTTTTCTTATATAAACAATCAGGAATTATTTGAGTTGTTTAAAGACAAAATGATTTGTTCAAAACCCCAAAGTAATAAATACATAGAAAGGAAGGTAAAGAACATGAAGTATTTTCGAAATAAAAATGTTATAGCCTTCTGTAACAAAGATAAAATATCATTTATTCGTTCTAAAGGTCTAATAAGATTAAACCAACCCAATGTTGGTATTCCTCAAGGATTGCCTATCAGCGCAATCCTTGCTAATATTTATATGTATAGGTTTGACTGGCAGCTTTCAAAATATGTTGAATCATTAGGTGGTTTTTATCGTAGATATTCCGATGATATTATGATTGTTTGTCCAAGTTGTAATACTCATGGTTGTATTAATAAATTAAATATAGAAATAAAAAATGTCAAACTAACAATTTCTGAAGATAAGACTAAAATATACCAAGTTTACAAAAACTGTAAGCTTGAAACCTGCGTCAGAAACCAGGAGAAATACTCAAGTATTGAATATTTAGGATTTGCGTTTGATGGTAAGTCTATTAGAATCAAAAATAAAGGAATAAATCATTACTATCTTAAAATGCGCAAAAGTATTGACCGTAAAAAGAAATATGCTATTTACAAAAAAGATAATACGTTAGGACATTTATTTGTTAATCAAATACTTAAAAAATATACTCCTATTGGTAGCAAATGCCATAAAATCCGTAAACGTGATAAGAAAACAAAGAAGTTCTTTTATACAGGTAAAAGGTCTTATGGAAATTACTGGAGTTATATTATTAAATCTGCTGCAATTTGTGAATCAAAAGAAATTTTACATCAATTAAAACGTAACAAACCTATTCTTAAGGCACTGATACTTAAAGCAAAACAGGATATTAATAGTTCTATATCTAAAAGACAATGGTTCGAATATTACAATTATGGTGGTAGAATTTTTACCAGTATCCAAAACAGGAAATAAAGTTTTATTAAATGCCTCTCGGGAATAACGCCCAATATATCAGTTTTCCCGAGAGTATATGGTAAACTAAATCCATTTTATTTTTCTATCTCAATTTCACCTTAACCCCATCATTTCCCTTGTCAATCCTATTATGAACCTCTCCTGAAGTATCAGCCTTAACCACTTGTTCCTTATCACCATCATCCTTTTTCTTATTAATAGTAAGACTGATTTTGCGGTCCAATTCGGAAAGTTCAGATTTAAGTTTTCTCAGCTCACCTTCCTTTTTCCATTCACCTGAAGCTATGGCTTTATAAGTCTCAACGTCACGTTTTACTTTTTCAAGTTCACGTTCATGGTTTTCTATTACCTTGGGAATTTTTTCCAAAGCAGACAGAAAGTTCATGCAAGCCAATTTGGGATCATTTGCCAAATGACCGTTATTATGCGTATAGTATATGTTTCCCATACCCTTAACCATAAAACGGTTATCCACAAAATCGAACATATCCTTTTGAGATGCTTCACTCTTTACTACCACCTGAAAGCCATAAATCTCACCTATCTGATGGTATTCACCATTGGTTCTGGCTTTATTAGAAATCTCCTGTAGCTTTGCTGCAAGGACTTTGACATCCTGACTTTCTATTCCATTCAACTTTAAGTCATTAAGCAAATTACCGTCACTATCTTTACGTGCAAGACGGTTAAACTGCTCCATATCTGCTTTAGCTTCATTCGCTTGCCTTGTATGAAAGTCAATAGATTTGTCAATAGTATTCAAACGGAATTTTGCTTCATCACGTTCCTTGGCAAAGCTCTTACGTTCACTTTCAAGTGCCGTAATCTTCTTTTCCAACTTGGCTTTCTCCAACAAATCCGTGTTGCCAGAAAGAATAGCCACATATTCACTGAAGTTAAGTCCATTCTGCTCATCCATTCCTCCTTCATCAATGGTTCTTTTACCCAAGCTGTTAGTCTTTAGCTGATTAATAAATAACTGCTTGTTATGTAACAGATTGAACTTATATGAATCAAGAGACTTCTCTACAGCATATACAATCACATCAACTTTATTGTCAGCATGTTGTTTGGCTACCCAGTTGCCTTTACGAACAGCACGGCCATCACGTTGCTCCAAAGCAGAAGGAACCCAAGGCGTGTCAAGATGATGCACCGCAACCGCACGTTCCTGTGCGTTAACTCCGGTACCCAACATTTCTGTTGAGCCGAACAACACTCTGATAGTTCCTTTATTCATTCCCTCTATCATTGCTTTCTTAGCCTGTTCAGTCTTACATTCCTGAATAAAACGAACCTCTGAGGAAGGGATATCATAATCTTCCACCAGTTTACGTTTGATTTCAGAATATACACTCCATTCTCCAGGCTTATATGTACCAAGATCGGAAAATACGAACTGTGTACCCTTTACAAAATCAAATTTCTTGTAATATTCCGAAATCATTTTAGCACAATGTGAAGCTTTATTGTCCACATGATCCTCGTATGACGGATCTATCATTCGCATATCAAGTGACATCTTTCGTGCATAGTCAGTTGCAATAAGCATCTTTGCATTCTCTTCTTTTTGTGACAATGGCTCTCTGCCCAACAAAGTAGCATCACCTGTACGGGCAAACTCCACCAGTTTCTTTATAAATTCCTCCTGAACGGGTGTAGGTGGAATATTATGAAGAATCTCATTCTTCTCCGGACGGTCTATACCTATATCCTTTGCTGTACGATAGTCGCAGATTTCAGCATAGAAAGCAGCCAGTTCCGGAACTTTGATAAAGTGACGGAATCGTTCTTTCTGCACAATTTCATTAGTTACAGAAAACTCATAGTCAGTAGTTTTCTTCGCAAACACGGCTGCCCAAGCATCAAAACTGTTTATATTCTGCTTTTCAAGTGCCTGAGGTCTTAGATATTTGAAAAGCAGATAAAGTTCCGTAAGTGAATTGCTGATAGTTGTACCACTTAGGAAAGTAGCACCAAGATCTTTTCCGGTCCTCTCCTGAATGGTACGGATAGCAAACAGCATATTGAGTGCCCTCAAACTTCCATTCGAGTTTCCAAGTCCGGCTACACGGTCATGACGTGTGTTGAACATCAGATTTTTAAATTTATGGCTTTCATCTACAAACAGATGATCTATACCCATTCGCTTGAAATCCACCACATCATCCTTTCGTGAAGCTATATCGTCTGCAATACTTTTCAATTTAGCTTCAAGATTCATCTTTCTCTTCTCCACACCTTTCAGCATAGCACGTGAAACTTCCTTACCCTGCTCGATAAGAACCTGCAGGTTTTCTTCCACACTGTCAAGTTCCTTCTGAAGAATTGCCTGCTGAATATCCAAAGACTGAGGTATCATACCAAACTGCTCATGCGTAAGGATAATACAATCCCAATCATTGTTCTTTATGTCATTAAAGATACGCTGCCTGTTCTGCGGTGTAAAATCATTCTTTCCGGGATATAGTACTCTGGCATTGGGATAAGCCTTTCTGAAAGTATTTGCAATATCAAACACATTTGCCTTCAATCCGATAATCATAGGCTTATTTACAATACCAAGACGTTTCATCTCGTATGCAGCGCAACACATGATAACAGTCTTTCCGGCTCCCACCTGATGATCGCATATACCACCATTATTCACCTTCAGCATCCAGATAGCATCTTTCTGACTCTTATACAAATCAGGAAAGCCCAAACCTTTCAAATCAAGCTGGGGAAACTCCTGATGACTTCCATCATAATTAGGACGTACAAAACAGTTAAATAACCTGTTGTATTTTTCTGCTAACTTGTTCTTGAATCCATCCGGCTGCGACTGTAGCCAATCTGTAAACCCATTCCGGATTTCTTCAATCTTTGTATTGGCCAACTGAATGGCTGCACCATCCCTTACCTTAATTTCTGTTTCATTGCCATTATAATCAACAACCGTCTTGCTTTTTGTTATGTCCTGTATCGTATTATGCAAGGCATGTTTCATCAGATTAATACCGTCATAAGTCTTGAACTCGCCCTTTACGACATACTTATGATTGATATTACCATTTTTACTGCTGCACTTTACTGAATATTCATCTGCACTTGCAGCAAAGCGCACACTTACATCTGTTTCAAAAAACTCACACGCAAACTTTTCATATACCTTTACCGGAATCCATCTTTCACCGAAATTGAAATCAAGCTCTCCGAAAGATATTGGCGTAGGTACAGCAGCCTTCAATGCTTCAAGACTCTTTTTTGCCTCTTCATTGCCAGGATGATTCTCTAGCCACCATTCCACCTGCTCTGCCTTTTCCACGACATTACCGGATATGAATCTGTCTGCAATCTCATAACCTCCTTCAAGAGGATTATAATAGATTCGTCCGTCCAAATCAGAAATTATCTCATCTTCCTCCTTATCAGGCAAAAGCGAACATATATAAGGCAAATTCACATCACCGTACTTGTTCAGTGAAGCAGCAAGTCCTTCAAGTGAAGTCGTAACAGTCTTGACCTCATTTACTTGAAACGAAACAGGATGGTCGAAAATATCAGCTTTTATAAACTGTCCTTCACGTGAACGTTCAAGAAAAAGTATCTCAGTAGAACCAGGATCCATTTTCAGCACATCCAGATTCTTTTTTGTATTCAGAAAGCCATAGAAGCCTACAAAATCATCATAAAGCCGATTCAATTTACTGCGTTCCTCCTTGTCTTCCGTCCTTGTTTCACTCTCATTGTCATACAAACGATGATAACAATCCCTTAAGTCAATGTACTTGCCTAATTTTGTCAATTGACTGATTGGAAGATCAAGCGGATTGAAAGTCGGATTACCAAAGGAGGTATTCGACAGAAATCCAAGCTGTGTACCTTGCCTTACTATAGAACCGTCCTTCAGATGCGAAGAAATCATTGTGGTATAAGGTCGTGGAGTAGTATCTATTATCGGTTTCGACTCTACCTTTGGTGGTATAATGTTACGCTTGCCATCATCTATAAGCAGTTCAGAAAACAAGTCAAGCTGCACGTTGTTAGTCTGAACTTTCTTTGTTCTGCCTGAACGGTTGTTACCTTTTGTTTGTCCGGCTTTCTGCTTACCCGTTTGCTGTTTGCCAGTACGTTTTTTCTCAGATGGAGCCGGAGTAACTTTAGGAGTAGAAGCCTTTATTTCCTGATTGAACCGTTCCACTTCTTCAGCCCATGCCTGTATAGCTTTATCCGGAAGATTATAATCTTCATCCTCTACCATAACAGAAATGGGGTGATGCTCATCATCAAAGAACACAGTCTGACCATCCATTTCACGTGGAGACTCTATATCTGTTCTTGCACTCTCATACAAATCAAACAAAGTAAGAACCGGCACACCTTCGGAAGCTTTTTCTACTTCCGTACTCTTCTGACGTTCCTCTTCCTCAATCTCCTTCTTATACATATAGGCATAAACGGAAGGATCCATATTCTCCTTTCTCCATTCCCGCAAACTCATTCCCTCCAGTTCTCTACATGCCCGTTCAAGACCTTCATCAAGCCAGTGAGCCTGAGAACCAGACAAAATAGTAATATATCCGTGTTTTACAGCTTTCTGAAGAATAGCCTCTGTATTCCCATCAACCATAGCCATAGACTCATAAGCTCTCAAAGCATCGCCTATAGCCTTAACAGAAAGTTGAACAGGCTCTTTTATTTCTTCTGCTACAGCATCCACCACTTCAGGAGTATAACGGTTACCGACATATTCTTTCAACTCCTGGATTTCATGAAGCTTGGCCGGTTCAAAATGAATATCACGTTCTATCCTTACACCTCTTACTTCAACTTCCTCAATCTCATGGAGAGAAGCATATCCAAGTTCCCATCCATAGCCCATTGTGGTCAGTGTAAACAAATCTCCAGTTTTCTTATCCGCTTCAAGTACATAACAAGTATATGCACCAAATGGCATGAAATATCTTATATAAGCTACCTTATCACCAATCAGTCCACCATCCGTTTCATACAGGGCAGGAATCTTATCAGCAATCTCCTTCGGCATATAGGTAAAAGCCTGTTTAGCTTCCATTTCACCTTGAAGTTTCTCCACATAGTCATCATCTCCATAGAACAGTCCTTTTGATAACTCATTTGATATATCCCTGTCCAGCTTTAGTTTCAAGTCACTACATATACCTTCAATTCCACCTTCATGGTTATATACCATACATTTCTTACCATAAGGATTAGTCGAAAGTTTTCTTGATGTAGCCACACAATTCTCCATGCTCTCCGTTGCAAACATGGCATTATGAGTAAACAACACCTTATCAGAATTATCAGGATCGGGAACATCAACCGTTTCTATAAACAAGCGTTCCTGTTCGGAAACAATACCTTTACCCGTATTTTTCTGCAAAACAATCAAGTCACTACCAACCTCCGTTCCGGCATTTTCTGTAAACAAATTTTCCGGCAAACGAATAGCAGAAATAAGACTTGAATTATTCATCAGATACTCCCTAACAGGTTTGTTGGACGGTGAATCCAACAAACCCTGTGAAGTAATAAAGGCAAGTATTCCACCTTCCCGAAGAGTATCAAGACCTTTAACAAAGAAATAGTTATGAATGGCACGAGTTGACAAAACCTTTGCCTCCTCCTTTGATTTGGAATATGCACGGTCATATACCACATAATTACCAAAAGGAATATTACTGGAAATACAGTCGAAACGATTCATCAGCTCAGGTGATATTTCCTCAAAACCACGATTGTGCAGAAAGACCTTTCCTGTACTGTTCAATGCTTTCATTATCATTCCCGTGAGCAGATCCTTTTCAAAACAGAATCTTTCCTCTGCATTTTTCCCGAATGAGTTGATAAAAGAACCCATACCGACCGAAGGATCCAAAAAAGTTTCAAACCTGATACCGTTATCGGCAAAACTTGATGCTATGGTATCAGTTACCCTTGTATCAGTATAGAAAGAAGTAAGCACACTTGATTTGATACTATCCATGAGCAGTTTAGCCTGTACCGGATTTGCAGCACCTTCCTTGATTACCTGCTGTAATTCCTGAACCATAGGAAAAAGTTCAAGTTCTGATTTTGCCCATCTGGAACGGTCAGCCAAAGTACTTGCCGGATTCAGGACACACTTCAATCCGCCAAATCCATTATATCTGCCTAGAATCTCCCTTTCCTCCTTACTCGGTATTCTTTTTTCCGCTTCAAGAAGCAATACTGTACGTATAGCCTCAATGTTGTTGCGGAGAACAACCTTCTTGTTATATGACATAGGCTATACATTTTATTTATTGTTCTTGAATTCGAATGATGTAGAACCGTCCTCCTTTAATATCAGTACGGCATTGAACTTCTTGCCGGCTTTGCTAATAAGCCCTTTCAGCGTAGAAGTATGACCTTGAGTGATAAGGCTTCTCACATCCTTATCAGTAAGCATTTTACCACATACCTCCCTGAAAATTCGGAACTCACAACCCTCAGAAGTACATTTGGCAACTTTAGGATAAATCTTTACAGAATTATTTTTGCAAACCGGACAAGTAAGCAGTTCTGTATTATCCTTTGAGACAATTGACGATTCCAAAAGTTCCGTACATATTTGTCCGGTATAATCCTTTATTTCCTGGTTGAATCTGGCTGCATCATTCTCTCCATTCTCAATCTTTGCCAAGGCAAGTTCCCACGTACCCGTCATTTCTGCATTGGCGATTCGCTTATCCTTAACAATATCATAGACTGCCATACCTTTATCAGTAGGAACAAGTGTTTTCTTCTCACGTCTGATATATTCTCTCAGAAGCAGAGTTTCTATAATATTGGCTCTTGTAGCCGGAGTTCCTATACCACAACCGTCCATAGCTTTTCTTACCTCGCCATCCTCAATTTCTCTTCCTGCATTCTCCATTGCAGAAAGAAGAGTCGCTTCAGTAAACAAAGGTTTTGGTTTTGTCTTATGTTCCGTCTCTTTTAATGAAGATATTCTAATGTTTTCACCCTCTTTAAAATCAGGCAAAAATTCAACTTCCTTATCTTCATCCTCTTCTTTTTCATTAAGCACAGCTTTCCACCCTGGATAAGTTACCTTTTCCGCTTTCAGAACAAAATCTACATCAGCGCCATGTAATGTAACAGTCAATACATCCTTTTGTGAAGTTTCAGAAAATGCTTCGAGCATTCTCGCCATTATCATACGGTAAATCTTATCCTCATTGGTACTCAACTGTTCAGGCTTATTGCCTGTAATCAGTAGCGCATGATGGTCAGTTACTTTTGAAGCATCTACAGAACGTCTGTTCAGTTCATGTCTTAGAATCACGGGAACAATATTTTCAAAACTGAAACCATCCTTTGAGAACTCTATCAGTCCACTGATTTCATCAAACACATCATCACCAATATATCTGCTTCCCGTTCTCGGGTAAGTTATAAGCTTCTTCTCATACAGACTTTGAGCAAGAGACAGCGTTGTATCCGCTGAAAAGCTGTATTTTCTGTTTGCTTCTTTCTGCAAGGTGGTAAGGTCGTATAAGAGAGGTGGTTCGGTACGGACTGCCTTTCTTTCGACCTTCAACACGGAAAGACAGCCGTGTCCGTCAGTGGTTATGTTATCCGCAAGGATAGCTTTCACTGCGGACTGGGCTGTTTCCCTTCTCTCGAAAGTAGTCTCTGATACAGCTTTCCATAGAATACCATCTTTATCCAGCATCGCTTCAAGTTTCCAATAAGGAACACTCTTAAACTCTTTGTTCTCGATATACCTTCTGCATATAATAGAAAGTGTAGGAGTCTGAACCCTTCCAAGTGAGAATCCGTTTTTACCTGCAGAGATAGACAAGGCACGGCTGGCATTTATGCCAACCAACCAATCAGCTTCACTGCGTGCCTTGCCTGCACTATAAAGATTGTCAAATTCATTGCCCGGGCGAAGCTTTGAAAGCCCTTCCCTTATAGCCTTATCTGTAAGACTGCTTATCCATAATCTTACATAAGGCTTGTCAGAATTAAGATAGGAATAAATATATCTGAAAATGAGTTCACCCTCGCGACCGGCATCAGTAGCCACGATAATCTTTTCAGAACGATTGAAACAATTCTTGATAATCCCAAGCTGCTTGACTGCAGCCGGATCATTGATATACTCTCCGTCCTTTCTTATTTGACGGACAATAAGACGGAACGGTTCAGGAAGCAACGGAAGATCCTCTTTTCTGAATCCCTCCACACCATACTGTTGTGGCATAGCAAGAGTAACGAGGTGACCTATAGCCCAGGTAACAATATAATTGTTTCCTTCCATATATCCGTTCTCACGGCTATTTGCACCAACAATAGCCGCCAGTTCTCTGGCAACTGACGGCTTTTCTGCAATAATACAAGTCATACCCATAGTACTGCAGATTAGATTTTACGACCTTTTTTCTTCTGAACCTCTTTCTTCTGTTTTTCAGTCGGCTCTGTCTGCTCCTTTTTCAGAGGCTCTTTTACATGTTTAGTTGCCTCATTTGTCTTGCCTTCATTGTTCACGGCAACCTGAGTCTTGTTTCCTTCAGCAACAGCAACAACTTTCGCTTCACCCTGTTCCTGTTTCCTGTCCGGATTCCATCTGTAAAATCTCGGTCGGTTTTCTTCCTTGTCAAACTTAACGTATGCATTGAAAGGCTGTCCGGCTCTATCAACCATATTCTTGATGTAGAGTGTACGTCCTTCATTAAGTGCTGCCTGCTGTTTTTCTGTAAGTTCCACTCCGCAAATTTTCCGTGAAACACCTTTCTGCTGTTCCTGATTTACATGCTGAGTCACACTCTGCCTTATAGTATTGTCAAACTTGAATTCAATACCTTTCTTATCGGCATTAATCTGAATCTGAGCATTGAAAGGTTTACCGGCTTTGGAAATCATATTTTCCACTGCAACAGCCTTGCCCATAGCCAAATCTGCCTTCTGTTGTTCGGAAAGCTTAACACCCTTGATTTCATCAGGGACACGCACACGGTCAGCTCTCAAAGCAATCAGTTCATTTGTTTGCGGGTCAACGGATATGAAAGCCTTGAACGGCTCTCCGTTTTTAGGAGTAACGTCAGCCAGTCTTCCAAGATTACCCGTTTCACGGAGCATCTTCTTGTCTTCCTCTGAAAACTCAACACCCATGAAAGGAAAGTCCAACCGCGGCTCTTTTCTGATTGTATGAATAGCTAGTGCAAGATTACCGTCAGTATCTTCACGGAAAGCAAGTCTGGCTTCCGTATAGATAGTCTTATCGCCAAAAGGAACTGCAATAGGCATCAAATTACTCTTTCCCCATCCAAGCATCTTTTCAAGATTGCCAGAAGCCTTCAACTGTTCACGAGTGATGCCAATTGCCGTAAGCTCATTCCAGTCAATACGTTCTTCGTTTACCCGCCCAAGCTGTTCTTTTGGAACATAGTCCTCCAGATTCACACGCATCAGTTTCAGCTGTTCTTCATTCTTCTGTGGTTGCTGAAGCATTTCCTGGAGAATCATTACAGAACTTTCCACTTTGTCTGCAACCAGCCTATACAATCCAGTTCTTGAAGGATCATTAAACTGTCTGGTAAAATTCTCCATGAAGTTCTTGAAAATACTGTCATTTTCACTGAATTTCATGAACTGTCCTGAATGTGCATCAAGTGGTTCAACTGTCTGTACCTTACCTTCTGCATCAACTGATGAAACTACTGATAACTTTTTCGATTCCTTATCCTCCAATACAAGGATGTAGTCATTGGTGTTCGTATCCATAATTCTAAATTTAATGGGTTTGAACACCAAATATATAGCTTACTTATGCGGATGACGCAAGTGAGGGAAAAGTGGGGAAAATGGGAGAAAATTGGTAAAATAAAGTTTTCGCAAAATTAAATACCATTAGTTTATAGTAGGTTTTGCCCATAACCAAGTGCCAGTAGGTTGTTTACTAGAGTCAACAAATTCACAGTCTATAACTGACTTAGCAAACTCTACGTTTTTATTTAAAGTATCTATTTCTAGTTCTGATAATCTAAAATTAAAGCTATGTTCAATAATTTCATTTGTATCTGCTACATGAATTTTGGCAACAGCATTATAATCTCCGGCTTTCCAAAATAAAGAGCTTTTATATAAACGGATTAATTCATTATATTCATTTGAGCATTTTATAGCATCAACATCTACATTTGTATTAATTTTTTGGTTTTCAATAAATGTTGTCAGTTTATAAGCTAACTGCTTTCTCTTTTCCAAAAAAGCAACAGATTGAAATCCTATGAATTTCTCAATTAATACATCCTTAAAAGCATTGATAGCTATTGCATTCTGCTGTTTTGCCATAGTTGCATTACCACCAGGTCCTTGAAGTTCATAAAAGGTTTCACTATACCACATCCATTTTAAAGTATGGTGTGCTCCGTCTTTATCTATGAGGACTAGCTCAATATCATCTATCAAAGCATGCTTATCTCTTGCAAGAAATGAAAACCTAAGATTAAAGGCATTACCATTCTTTATATAACCAACTTCAGCCTCACCATCATGATATATTGATATTTTAGGCTTCTTCATCCAATTATATATCCAAGAAATAATCTGTGGTAACCATGCTAAAGCACCTAGAATGGCAACAATGTCAATAAATTTCATAATATTCTACTTTAATTGTTTTCTATAAACTGAATCTAATGTATTTCCATCTTTATCTTTCCAAACAAGCCAACCATTATTACTACTACCGATACAAAAATCAGCTGCAGTACTTGGACTTGAAAATGTTTTATCTGAATCCAATATCAATAAACCATTTTCAACTGAAATATATTCATTTAGCATTTTCTCACGTCTGTCTTTCCACGAAAAAGATGAAACGCAAGAATTAGCAATTATACTACCTTTTAATACCGTAAAACCTGAAGAATTATAAAATCCTTTAGCATTACACCCTCTACCTTTAGTATAAAAAAGATGTTCAACTATAGGTTCTGAAACCTCAAAAATATTACACCCCATAAATGATGTAAGGAATTTAATATCCTCAAAGAATTCATCCATTGCATCACGTTGGTGTTCAGGCATATTGGGTGATTTAGGTGTCTGTTTATTTTCATCTAGAATGAATGAGTTTGATTTTTTTGCTAATGTTATAGCCTTATACTCTAAATATTGAACATCAGCTTTAGTCATATCTTCATCCTTTGAAACAAAAATAAGAGCTTTTTGCCAGAAAACTTTCTTATTATCATGATCTTTTACACGTTCTCTAAAATTTTCCGTTTCACCAATATAAGCTTAAGGCTTTGTTGCTTCATCTTCACCGATTAAAATATAAAAAGCAGGTTTGTGAAGCTTTTCCTGTTCATTTAAATATGTAAGGTTAGAACGTGGTACCACAAACATCTGGCAAATCTTATTGCTAATAAATGAGTACTGTGTATCCTTAGGATCTCCGTCAATAAGGTATGTTGTTACAGTTTTGCCCATAATTCTTATAGTAAAAATCAACGTTTATGTTAAAAAATAGCCATGAGAACTCGACGGCACTGTGGATTTATTCGTGAATCTGAAATGTAAGTCTTGAACTTCTCCGAATACACAGCATTAGTCATAAGTTCTTTTATAATATCAGGAGAACATACAGTAATCCAATCAATCTCCACTTTTTCAGGATGAACATAGTTTATAGGATCACAGAAGAATTGCAAACAATCATTTTTATCCCGATAATTATCTATAATATTCCACAGCTCCTTATATCTTTCATCTTTTTTCCATTCTGCCAAATACTTACATGCAATAGCATTATTACTTTCTATCCTATTTTTACCATTGTTCAGTCGTTCTTCAAATTCTTCAGGAGAATCAGGAACAGTTTGCGTCTTGTGCATAAACTCAACATATAAAGGAAACCAACATTTTTGGAAAGATGTTTTACCGTACTCTATTAATTTCATTTTATCTACATCTGGTGTAATAGAATACAGCGGTAACATATTAAAATCAGAGATACCTTGAGAAATATAGTGTTCAATATTCTCTATTTTTAAATTACCTTTTGAAATAACCTTACAAAGTTCTTTAACTATATTATTGTATTCATACCTATCCTTTCCATTTTTATCATCCAATAATTTATAAAGAAACTGCATGGCAAATTCTGGAGTTGGACTATGAGAATCAATAACCACATTCAAAAAATTTTCCAGTTCATATCGTTGTTGGTTTATACCCCACATAATATCTACAACTTCATAAAGAGCCGAGACATCAATATCAATTGAAGTACAACGACCTATGATATATATCAAATTTTTCACAGAATCCATTATTGGCTGTGTCTGGTATCTCACAAAAACCTTCTTATGGAGATTATTAATACACTTCGTAATATATTGTTTACCATCTTCGTCTATATCAATACTATAAATTTCGTATTGACGAAAGACTTCTCGAAGTTCCTTTGTTTCTAACCCAAAAATCAAAATTGCTAACATTTGGGAATCCAGTGATTCTATTTTGGTACTGTAAAAGAATTTAGACTCATCATCACATTGATTTTTTGTAGCATAACTGTTTAGAATACCAGATACCGTATTACGACAAATAGCTTTATCATACTTATTAAAATCACTCAACACAAAATTTCTCTGACTAAAAAGTTTCTCTCTCTGATATTTTGCAATAAGAGCAATAATATTACTATTTATTGAAATGCCTCCTCTTTCAGCCAATTTTCGTTGCTGATGAACTTTCTCCTTCAATTCTTCACTTTCTACTGCTTTATTACCAATATATCGATTAGCTAACAAATCATAAAAGATCTTTCTTATTTCTTGAGGTATAGGTAACTTAGACAACGTGTCGTACAAATCTATCTCAGACAATTTTTCATAAATAGGTTTCCAATCAATAGTTTTCTTGCATGACCAAAGAAGCTCACTTTTAATTGCAAATCTTAGTGACCACATATTGTAAAGGCACAAAAAATATAATATATACTTCTGACGTTTCCAAGCCATTGGAAGAATTTTATCAAATTCTTGGTATGCCTTATAATACGATCCTATCTTATAAAAAGCATATGGGTATTCCATATCTTCAAGAGTTCCTGTGGGTTGTCTGGATGACAATTCTTTTAAACGGTTCTCAAAAGCTTCGAAATCAAAGTCACTTAAAAACTCACTAACTGTACATGGTATATAATCCTTAATATGAATCCAAAAGTTATTGCCTAATATAGTACATTCGTCGATGCTATGAAGATAGTTGTAATAAGCAAAACGAATAAATTCACGGCATGTTTTTATACCATATTTCTTTATAAATGTTTTTCTACCCGTGAAAGTTTTAAGTCTTTTCTCAAGATTATTAAAGTATTCAATATTACTCTGAAAGCCGTCAGAATGTTCATAAATACAGTCTATATAAGATGGGAATAGGTATTTCAACCCACTTCCATATACTTTAATTTCATCTTGATAAGGTGACACTTTATTATATACGTAAGTAATAATATCATCGGTTACATTAGAGTCATATTTCTCTATTATTTTCAAATATCTGTATAACTTGCGTCCATAAGAATCTTTAATCTTGTGTTCTTCCCCAATTTCTTTTACATATGACAATAGTGTTCTCTCTTCATAATCCTCAAGATACAATATGTTTATACCTTTATTCTCAAAGTATTTTTGTGTTACTTCATCAGGTTTATTCAACGAAAGCATATAAACAGGCTGCATCCTCTCTTCAAGAATATTCTTAACATCATTGAGAATCATCTTCAAATTAATGTCTGCAAAAGAAAATCCTACAAATAATATAAGTTTACTTGCGAAAAGTGACTGTACAAAGGCGCGTGTTAATGCAAATGTTCTAGGATAATTATAATAGTCATTCTCCGCAAGTACTATATTACCAAGCGTATAATCACCATGCATTTTAATTAAAGCATTAGGATATGTCATATTAGGCATATCCTTATCCCCCCGAACAACAGTAAACTGCTTATATTCATTTCTTATCTCTTGTTCAATCAAATCATCATAATTTGTAGTGACTATATGAACAGGATTCAGGGCCAGCAATTCTTTATGAATTGGATTGGGTATAACTTTATTATGACACAATGTTTTCATTACCATTTCCAAGTATTCCTTTTCACCTCTTGAATCCTTGTAAAGTTGCGCCAATTTAAGATCATCCTTTTCATTCCTTAGTGATTCAGGTAATTCACTTTTCATTTTTTCAATCAATTCTCCCCACATCGGAACACCTGAATTTTTTGAAACGCCAGCTCCCACAAATAGCACAAGCCGGCCATTATGAAGAGCATCTTGAATACGTTTAATATTCGCTAATTGAATCGGATTAACAGACTGCATATAATAATTTTATTATGTTTATAACAATGTTATATATATCCCAATTGTATTTGGGGCTTCAATAATATATTGATTACCCTCTTAATTCTATTTTTTAATAGTTTCTACAAAAATCTAAAGCATTAACACGATTAAATATTTACGTTAACATGATATCAGTAATTTCATCGTATATGCATCAGTTAAAGAATATATATTTAGAAATCACTTTATTTGATTTCTGTAGCAATAGAGAATATTACAAAACCGTATTTCATTTTTTTATCTTTATTGCTGCTATAATAAGTTGGTTAAAATCTACATTCAAAAGTTCTGCAATTATAATCAGCGTATCAAGTGATGGTAGTATCTTATTGGAACATCAACAAAAAGCAGTGGCTTCATTTTTACCAACTTGTTCAATCAACCATTTTCCTGTTTTACCATTCTCAGCTAAAATCACTTTAAATCTATTGTTTTTTTTAGATTTCATATGTCTTAATTAGTATATTAATTAAAACAACTTGACTTTTAGTGCAAATTTAACAATAATGCTTGAAATTACAGCTTATTTTTTATATAATGAGATTAGAACATACATTAAAGACAATATTAGTATTTTCTTATAAATTTGTAGTTCAATCATAATAATTTATATCATGGAAATTATACAACTATTGAAAAATATAGATTTTGAGAATGCCACACCTAATGACATTCGTAATATTTTATGTTCTAGAACTTTACCTACTATCCTATCAGAAGTTATAAAAGGCACGTATATTGTAAGAGCACGTAAGGGAGATGGATATACGAAACGTAGTCAGATGACATATTGTCCAATAAGATTCTGTACTTCTATCCAAAGAGCGACATTAGCTGGACAGACTATGTTTTACGGAGTTATTTCAGATGATCAAGCACATCTTGAAAATGCACGTGCTATATCTATTGGCGAATGCTCCAAACTAACACGTGAAGGTAAAGAATCTATTGGAAGAGAAAAATTTACCCTTTCTTATTGGGAAGTTATTAAACCTTTAAGAGTTATTTCCTTTGTAGCTGATTCAACATTCCCTGAAGTACAAAACAATAAACTGCTCAATGATTTAAGAGATGTATTTAGAAAGTTGCTTTTTACAGACCAAGAAAAAGATCTTATTCGTTTTATAAGTAATGAGTTTTCAAAAATTGTAACAGATAACAAAGAATATCTTATTTCTGCTACAATCTCTTCAGATATAATTAATAACACAGAAATTGATGGAATAATTTTCCCCTCTGTTCAACTAGGAGGTCAAGCAGGACTAAATATAGCATTATCAACTAAAGCTGTAAATTCAAAATTACGTTTCATACGTACAATAGGTCATACATTATATAAAAATAGAGATAAGTCTTTGCTTCGTATGGAAAAAGTTACTGAGAACAAATGTAAGACCAAAGACTTAAATCAATTCAACAACCAAATAATATTAAATGAGTTAAATATTAAAAGTATTAAAGAATTACCACTCATTATATAGTTCATCAAGAAAATCATTTATAAAGAAGTAATAGAGCAATACTAGTCTCTGTATCGATTTTATTATTGTATCATACTAATTGGGGGCATTAAATTCAGTTATTATTCAACAACCTGCTCAATTCTGGATTAGCCTTTATCCGTTCAGTCTCAGACTCAACTAAAGCAATAATCTCCTGCTAAACTCTTCGATAATTACTATCAATAGTCTCACGAAGAATATCGTTCCCGTCACTGTCGGTAAACTCGGCAATGACGGGAATCTTCTTATATGCCTTCATTTCAGCAGAAACTTTGGCAGAATCTACCACAATTTCAGCATGAAAGATTTTCTGCTCAATTCGTTCATCAAAGTTATCACTAACAGCACCCACAAACATACCCTGAGTAAGATTAGAAATCTTGCTTGCCGGGATAAGCGAGTCCATTTGTGTGGATATAGAAGTGGATTTATCATTGCGGTTGATAGTCATGGATTGGCGTTTCTGCAATACCTTACCAAAACGTTCAGAAAGATTCTTGGCCGTTTCACCTACAACCTGACCACTGAAGATATTACCAACAGTATTCTGAATAACCTTACTTTCCTTATCTCCATAGTCACGGGTAAGCTGACTGAAATCCTGAAAGCCCAAGCACACAGCAACCTTATTACTTCGTGCTGTAGCAATAAGATTATCAAGACCTCTGAAATAAATTGTAGGTAATTCGTCAATGATAACAGACGATTTTAATTGCTTCTTCTTGTTTATCAATTTTACTATTCTACTGTTATATAGACCAAGTGCTGCAGAATAGATATTCTGTCGATCAGGGTTATTTCCTACTACAAGAATCTTAGGTTCTTTCGGATTGTTTATGTCAAGTGAAAAATCATCTCCTGTCATTACCCAATAAAGTGCGGGAGAAATCATTCTTGACAATGGTATTTTAGCAGAAGCGATCTGCCCCTGGAGTTGATCTTGTGCATTGGACTCCCATGCATCCATGAATGGACTGAGGTAGTTCTCCAGTTCCGGATATGATGTTAGTATCGGAAATATCTGAGCGTATGGACGGTTCAGAAATTCTATGGCATGAGGGAATGTACAATACCTGCCGTTGTCATAAATCTTCAAATACCAGATTATAGCTGCAAGCAAAATTATTGGCGACTCAACAAAGAAATCTCCCTGTTTCTGAATCCAGCTTCGGTTAAGGTTCAACATAATGGTATAGGCAGATTCGTATGCATCAGATATGTCAGTCATGAAGTTGGGATTGATAGGATTACACCGGTGGCTTCTTCTTGGATCATCAAAGTTGATTACATAGAATGTTGGTTTTACTCCGTAACGGTCGGCATATTTAAGAAGATGATTATAAGCTATTTCAGACAAATCCGGGAACTTATAATCGTATATATACATAGCAAAAGACTTCTCAATCTGCTGTTTGATGAAGTTGTTTACCACTGCATACGACTTTCCTGAACCGGGTGTACCCAATACTATGGTTGCTCGGAAAGGATTCACGACATTAATCCAACCATTGTTCCATTTCTTCTGATAGTAGAAACGTGTAGGAAGATTTACTGAATATTCGTTTTCCATCAATCTTGTTTCCTACATGAAACTTTCATTCTCGACATTGAAAACATCATCCATAAGATTATTTTTCAGCAGTCTGCTCATCCATGTTCCACCCATGAGCAAACATATATAACCGATAGTAAGAGAACTCATATAAAGTATTGCCCCTACTTTCGGAATAGCCAAAAGCATCCAGTTAAGAAAGAAAGTAATGAAACCGACAACAAGGAGTATTATAATGTTTCTCCATGTAATTTTCTCATCTTTCACGCCACGTGTGCCCAGACATGACAAGCCTAAGAACAAAACAGCAAAGAGTTTGGTCCATAGCAATGAAGAGAACAGTCCAGTATTCTTCTGAAAGTTCATCAGTATTCTGTCCACAACACCTATAGTAATATTCCATTCACGGAATGATTCATAGCAAAACCAATAACAGTGTATCAACACAAACAATATGGATATGGCACGCATAAAGTCAATAACTTTTGCCAATCCTCTCAAATCATCTTCCTGTGACATAACTTTATTTTTTTCGTTTTAATTTACCTGAATATAATCTTCTCATTTTGCGTTGGAACGCAAGTTCTCTGTAATCAATACCATGCGATGTGCCATCAAGCAGTGAACCGGTCATTTCAGCAATCATATCATCACCTGGTGTATCTGATTCTATAATCTGATCAACCTGCGCATCCTTAGGTAAAGCAGTAAGGAACGGATTGTTTCCATTTCCATTGAAATATTCGTTGAATACTGATGCAGCATATCCCTTTCCAAGTCGTGAGCCATTAGCTACAATACCGTTTTCATGGTCAATAAAGGTAATACCATAGATCCTTCCGGCATTATTTTCCCGAAACACCACATCTATACCTTCAGCTTTAAGTGTTTCAACAAATTCCTTTCTGTCAGGATTCATCATCATAACCTTACGTACCTTGTTTCTTAAATCAGGCTGTACCTTCTTAAATTCTTTCTTTGAACGTATTATAAGATTATGGATAGCATTATATCCATACTTGCAGCCAAGCTTTGCTGCATCTATAGGAACAGTGAGTTTTCTGCCCTCTGAATTTGTAACAGAATACACCATACCATTATATTGTTTTCCGTTATGTTCCTTCTTTACTTCTTCTGCCATTATGTTATAGGCAGAAAGTACAGCATTCAATTCTCCAATGGACTGGAAACTGTATTTCTTCAATATAGCAGAAACAGTTTCTGCAATCTGTTTCCTTATATCTCCCTTATCTATATCAGCCTTATGTAGCTGCTCCCTATCTGGAATATTCTGTTTTTTACAAGTATTCAGATTCCATTTTCTTTCAATCTCCTTACGAATTTTGTCGCTTCGTCTGAACTCGTGACTGTCATTTATCTTCCGTCCATTGGAATCAACGCGAAGAGAAACTATGTGTATATGTTCCCGTTCAATATCACTATGCTTGAAAACGATAAAAGGCTGACTGCCGTATCCCATCTTCTCCATATAATATGCGGCAATATCACGTAATTCTTCATCACTCAGTTTATCGTCCGGATGCGGATTCAGAGAAGCATGAAATACGGTTTTCTTTGTCCTCATGGATGAAGGAAGCAACTTTTGCATATCCTCAAGGGCACGGTTCATATCGGTGTTGCCATTATTGTCAACACTCATACCTGAGACGAGCAAAACTTTTGCCTCTCCAGCTTCCACTTTATGGAAGTTATAACCAAGTGCCCCTCCAAGGTTTGATGTAGAACTTATTTTTGCAACCATTTGCTTCTAATCTCTTCTGCAAGACTTATCGAAGTTTCAAGAAGCCCTTGCAACTCTGCTGTATTATCATTCAGTTTCTCCAATAATGTATGTGCCACTTTAGCAGAATGATAGCTGTTTATGGCCCGTACAATCTGATTATATAACAGTCCGATTTTTCGGATCTGCGCGTTCACTTCTGTCAGCCTGTTGTAAAAATCCACAGTGGATTTATCGGTTGTAATCACCTTGAATGTATGAGAAAACAGGCGTGCACGAATAAAATCTGACTTGGTTCTGGCACCGGAACGTTCATACAGACTGATAAAATCGGCATTCTCTTTTTTATTCAACCTTACATAATATCTGTAAGACGGTGTAGCGGATTCCTTATGCATAATCTTTGTTTTTTAGTATTCAACTTGCGACTTTGGAGCAAGTATCTTCCCCTTTTCAGGGGCAAGAGTTTTTGGCGGACAAATTTCGGTTTGTCGGACAAAAACACATCTTGCCAAAGGTTATAAAAAAACAGAGATAGTATTCCTTTCAGTCATACTCTGCTTCGCTACAAAGTTAGTCTGTTTATTATCAACAGCTTCCACTGAAGCTGTACGCAATTTTCCACAATATTACCCGGTATTCTCCAAGGTGCGCCAGCCTGTGTTTTTTAGATGTTTATTTGCAGTTGTAAGTATCTGCACGCACTGAACAAGTGCATAAAATTACGCACATACACACATTTGCAGATGTGTGGAAACATACATACTTACACACTTATGCAGATATGCACAAATATATAAATGTGAATATACAGATATACATACAAATGGAAATACAGATATGAATATGTTACCAACCATATAAACATTTACAGATATGAAAACAGAAACAGATGCAACTACACACATACGTGTAGGATTCGGCTCCCAGAAAGGGGGCATCGGGAAAAGTACCATTGCTGAAGTACTTGCAAGCTTTCTCTACTATGAGAAGAATATCAAACTGCTGATAATGGACTGTGACTATGCACAACATAGTTTCTACAGACTTAGAGAAAGGGATAAAAAAGCTGTTGAGGAAAGTACGGCTCTGCAGGAGAAATTGAAGGCATATATCAGGAAAACAGGAAAGCGTTCATACCGTGTACTGAAAGCCAAACCTCAGGAAGCCATAAAGGTAGCAGAAGAATACATAGCAGAGCACCCGGAAGAGGAAATTTCTGTTGTAATCTATGACTTGCCGGGACGTTCAGACAGTTCCAACCTTCTTTCACTTGCCCTTGAAATGGACTATATCATTTCCCCTATAGAAGCAGACCTTCAGTCAATAGCTTCGTGCATGGCATACGCCATTACAATCCGTGATATGGGTGTAATGTTGAGTGGAAGCAGGATAAAGCAGATATTCATGATGTGGAATAAGGTGGACCGGAGAGTCAATACGAGAATAATGGAAAGCTATGACAAGGAAATCGAGGAATACGGACTTGGACTGCTCAAAACCCGCTTGCCAAGATCTGTAAAGTTCAGCCGTGAACTGTCTATGAATACAGGAGGGGTATTCCGTTCCACCTATATGGCTCCCGAAAAAGACCAGCTTGCCGGAAGTAATATTGAAGAACTTGCCAATGAACTAATAGAAATCTTATCACTGAAAGCGTATGAAAAATAACAAAGGAATTTTAGAAGCTAGAATAAAGCAGATGGCCGAAGGAAATTATAAGGAAATGGACAAGGAGTTTTCTCTTGATGACTTTGATCCAAAACCTGCTGAGAAAACAACAACACAGGAGGAAACTGAAACAATAGAAAACAAGAAACCTGAAAAGCCGACAACCAACAAGAAAAAGTCGGTAGAAAGGAATGATCCGTCTGACATGGAAGAATACAGGAACAGATTCCTGGTAAGCCGTCCTTTCGACAAAAGAACCTCTTTTCCGCTAAACCGTGTAACGCTGGATATACTGAAAGACATATTACATGACACAAACAGCCGTGTAAGCCTTTCATCCTTCGTAGAGAATATTCTGCTTGACCATCTGAACAACTACCGTTCACTAATCAATGATGCAACAGCCAAGAATATAAGAAAACATACCATACCAAATATGTAAACAATTATGGATGCAATATTGACATTAATACTTTCCATTGTGCTGATGGGAACAGCTGCTATTTTTTTGTGGCTATTCTTGCACACCGGAAAGAAAGTAAATGAAAATACGGATTCTATTCGTGAGAAGAAACCTCCCCAGAAAGAAGGAAACACCTCTTCCGTTATAGGCAGGACAAAAACAGATATTACCCAATATTCTACAGTTTTACCCAATAATCCTGCCCCCGTAAAAGATGTAGATAATAGCGATAATTTTACGGGCGAGGAAAACGAGTTCTTTCCTGATATTGACGAAGTTGACGAGGAAGAGGTTGAATTGGAAGAACTTTTCGAAGTTACAAAAGATGATATCCGACTTAATGGAACAGAACTGATTAGTAAGGAAATATCCTTGCTTAAAAAAGTCGGCAACAATGATTCTATTGAGGAAGAGGAAAAGGCAGAAGTTTCAGAAACCATATCAAAACTACAAGGCAGTGATTTCCTGAAACTGCTGAAAGAGAATGAAGCAAAAGCAGAGAAGAGAAACCAGGAACTCATGCGCATGATAGAAGAGGAAGAACTCAAATCCCCAAAACCGGCACGTAAAAAGAAAAACAAGCCGGAAGATATTTCATTGGAAGATTTTTTATAAACCTTTTAAACGGTATTTGTATGAAGAATAAAATGATTATTACACTGCTCATAGCATGTATGCTTGTCCAGCAGACAAGAGCTCAAGGTAATGGACTTGCCGGAATACAGGAAGCAACACAGATGATTACATCTTATTTTGATCCGGCTACCAAACTTATCTATGCCATTGGTGCAGTTGTAGGACTGATTGGAGGTGTAAAGGTGTATAACAAGTTCAGTTCAGGTGATCCGGACACATCAAAGACTGCGGCATCATGGTTCGGTGCATGTATCTTCCTGATTGTGGCTGCAACCATATTACGTTCATTCTTCCTGTAATTATGGCCGGATGGGAAATAAACAAGGGAATCGGGAGGTCAGTGGAATTCAAGGGACTGAAAGCACAATACCTTTTCATCTTTGCAGGAGGACTGCTGGCTGTATTTTTGGTTACAGTCATACTTTACCTCTGTAATGTGGACCAGGTTCTCTGTCTTGTCATGGGAGTATTGGGTGCCACAGTTGTTGTGTGGCAAACTTTCTCCATGAACAGCAAATACGGTGAACACGGACTTATGAAAAGAGGTGTTGTCCGTGGCCATCCCAGATACCTTATTAACCGTAAGACGGTGTTTCATATATTCCTAAACAACAGACGATATGAGAAACATTAGCAAAATGTCCACACTTGAACAGAAGTTTCCGCTTTTAGCCATAGAGAACGGATGTATCATTTCAAAGGATGCCGATATTACGGTAGCCTTTGAAATGGAACTTCCTGAACTTTTTACCATCACCTCTGATGAATATGAGGCAATGCACTCCACATGGTACAAGTCTATAAAAGTGCTGCCTAATTATACTATTGTGCACAAACAGGACTGGTTTATCATGGAAAGGTATGAATCGGAACTGCAAAAGGAGGATATTTCATTTCTTGGCAGAGCCTACGAAAAGCATTTTAATGAAAGACCTTTTCTGAATCATTCGGTATATCTCTTCATCACAAAAACCAACAAACAGAAGATGATGCAGCAGAGTAATTTCTCCACTCTATGCAGGGGAAACATTCTGCCCAAAGAAATTACAGACAAAGAAGGAGTCAATGCTTTTCTTGAAGCGGTAGATCAGTTTGAAAGAATAATGAACTCATCCGGATTCTTCACTCTCAAACGGTTCGATGCTGATGAAATAGCCGGGACAAGTGATAAACCTGGACTCCTAGACCGATACTTTTCACTTTCAGAAAGCAACCATGCTTCTTTGGAAGATATACGTCTGGGGGCTGATGAAGTACGTATCGGTGACAAGATTCTTTGTCTACATACTTTATCTGATACGGACGACCTTCCGGCTCATGTAGTAACTGACTACAGACATGAAAGACTTTCTACAGACAGAAGTGACTGCAGACTATCTTTTGCTGCTCCCGTTGGATTATTGCTTTCATGCGACCATATATACAACCAGTATATTTTCATTGATGACAGTGCAGAAAACCTGAAGAAGTTTGAACGTCAGGCCAGAAATATGCACTCCCTTTCAAGATACAGCCGTGCCAATCAGATAAACAAGGAATGGTTGGAAGAATATATGAATACTGCACATTCAAAAGGACTGACTTCCATACGTGCACATTTCAATGTATTAGCATGGAGTGACGACCGTGAACAACTGAAGCATATCAAGAATGATGTCGGTTCGGCCTTGGCTATGATGGAATGCAAGCCGCGCCATAATACCATTGATACGGCAACTCTCTATTGGGCTGCCATGCCGGGTAATGCTGCGGACTTCCCAGCAGAGGAAAGTTTCTATACTTTCATTGAACCTGCACTATGTTTCTTCACTGCTGAAACGAACTACAAGGATTCACTTTCACCATTTGGTATCAAGATGGCTGACCGTATGTCCGGAAAGCCTTTGCATCTTGACATTTCAGACCTTCCCATGAAGAAAGGAATAACAACCAACAGAAACAAGTTTATCCTGGGACCGTCAGGAAGCGGAAAGAGTTTCTTTACCAATCATATGATAAGACAATACTATGAGCAGGGAACACATGTTTTGTTGGTAGATACAGGAAACTCTTATCAAGGACTCTGTTCACTTATACAGAACAACACAAAAGGGAATGACGGTATTTACTTTACTTATACGGAAGAGAATCCAATCTCCTTCAATCCCTTTTATACAGACGACAAGGTTTTCGATATTGAAAAGGAAGAAAGTATATGTGCACTGATTCTGACATTATGGAAGGGTGAAGACAAGTATATAGAAAAGACCGAATCCAATGAACTCGGAACAGCCATACATAATTATATAAGGATGATACAGAAAGACGAGAAACTGATTCCGTGTTTCAACACCTTCTATGAATATCTGCGTGACGTATATCGGGTAGAATTACAAAGCAGAGATATTAAGGTATCAAAAGATGATTTCAATATAGACAATCTGCTGACTACACTCACTCCATATTATCGTGGCGGAAGATATGACTTCCTGTTGAACTCACAACAGAATATTGACCTTCTTAGCAAGAGATTTATTGTCTTTGAAATTGATGCCATAAAGGACAACAAAGACCTATTCCCCGTTGTGACCATCATTATCATGGAAAGTTTCATCAACAAGATGCGCCGGTTGAAAGGTATCAGAAAGATGATTCTCATAGAAGAAGCATGGAAGGCTATAGCTTCAGCTAATATGGCCTATTATATAAAATATCTTTACAAAACAGTAAGAAAGTTCTTTGGTGAAGCCATTGTTGTCACTCAGGAAGTGGACGACATTATTCAGAGTCCTATCGTCAAGGAAAGTATCATCAACAACTCCGACTGCAAGATTCTGCTTGACCAGCGAAAGTATATGAACAAGTTCGACATCATCCAGAATATTCTTGGACTTACGGAAAAGGAACGTTCACAGATTCTTTCCATCAATCAGGATTTGGATCCGAAAAGAAAATACAAGGAAGTATGGATAGGACTCGGCGGAACACAGTCTGCTGTATATGCCACAGAAGTTAGCATGGAAGAGAACCTGGCTTATACAACAGAGGAAAGAGAGAAGATGGAAGTAATGGACAAAGTGGAACAACTGAACGGTGATATAGAAACGGCTATCCGTCAGCTTGCCGAACAGAAACGTGAGATAATCAGGAAAGAAGAATCAAGTCAAACTTAATACAATGGAATTATGAAATCAAGACTTATCATCATGGCTTTGACTTTATTGTTATCAGGACATGAAGTTTATGCACAATGGGTCGTTACAGATCCTACCAATTTTGCCGGAAACATAGCCAATACCGTCAAAGAGATTGCCACTGCATCCAAAACGGTAAACAATACACTGAACAATTTCCGTGAAGTGGAGAAAATTTACAGACAAGGCAAAGAATATTATGATGCCTTGCAGAAAGTAAAGACTCTTGTGTCGGATGCATATAAGGTAAAAGAGACTATCCTAATGGTATCTGATATATCCGGGATTTATGTCAACTCATACAAGAAAATGTTAAGTGACAAGAACTTTACTCCAAAGGAGCTGGACGCCATTGCCTTCGGTTATGCCAGGTTACTTGAAGAAAGCAGCGAGTGTCTGAAAGAACTTAAAGATGTGGTGAACGTGACCTCACTTTCCATGACAGACAAGGAAAGAATGGATGTGATAGACCGTGTATATCGTGACGTGAAAGAATATAAGGGACTCGTAAACTATTATACAAACAAGAACATTTCCGTAAGCTATTTGAGGGCCTTGAAAGCCGGAGATACAGAAAGAGTACTATCACTATATGGTACTGCATCGGAAAGATATTGGTAAAACTAACCTGACTTTACTATGGATGTAAGTAATCTTCACGAGATTCTGAGAGATCTCTACAATGAAATGATGCCACTTTGTGCGGATATGGCCGGAGTGGCAAAAGGGCTTGCCGGACTGGGTGCTCTTTTCTATATAGCCATGCGGATATGGTCAAGCCTGGCACGTGCAGAACCTATAGACGTATTCCCTTTGCTAAGACCGTTTGCACTAGGACTCTGTATTCTTTTCTTTCCGACTATTGTACTTGGAACAATCAACGGACTGTTATCGCCTATAGCTCAGGGATGCCATTCCATTGTTGAATCACAAACTTTCGACCTGCAGAAATATAAGGAAGAACGTGACAAGTTGGAATATGAGGCACTGATGCGTAACCCTGAAACTGCATACTTAGTATCCAATGAAGAATTTGACAGAAAGCTTGATGACCTTGGCTGGTCTCCTTCGGATTTGGCTACTATGACCGGTATGTATTATGACAGGGCTATGTACAACACCAAAAGAGCAATATCGGACGGATTCCGTTCCTTGCTTGAAATGATATTTGAAGCTGCCGGACTAATCATTGATACGATACGAACTTTCTTTCTGGTCGTACTATCAATACTTGGACCGATAGTATTTGCCTTTGCCACATGGGACGGATTACAAGGTTCATTGGCAATATGGTTCAGCAGATACATTTCAGTATATCTGTGGCTCCCGGTTTCAGACATTTTTTCGGCAATGCTTACCAAAATACAGATTCTTATGATGCAGCAGGATATTGAAGCGCTAAGTGATCCGACATTCGTACCCGACCTGAATAATACGGTGTATATCGTATTTCTGCTTATTGGAATCATTGGATTCTTTACCGTTCCAACCGTATCCGGATGGATTGTCGAAGCCGGTGGCGGTGTTGGCAACTATGGTAAGAATATCAACGATACATCAAAAGGTGCAGGCAAAGGTGCGATATCAGGTGGTAAAGGTGTTGCTGCGGCATCAGGTGCAGCCGTTGGAAACATAGCCGGAAGAATAAAAGGAACACTTATAAAGTAATGATACAATATAAATATTTCTGATTATGGAATTTAAGTCATTGAAAAATATCGAAACTTCATTCAAGCATATAAGACTCTATGTAATGGTATTTGCAGGACTTTGTCTGTTGGTTTCCGCCATTGCGATATTTGCCTCCTTCTCATTTGCAAGGGAACAAAGAGAGAAGATATATGTACTTGATAACGGTAAATCGCTTATACTGGCATTGGCACAGGATGCAGCAGCCAACCGTCCGGTTGAAGCAAGAGAACACGTAAGAAGGTTTCATGAACTGTTCTTTACACTGGCTCCGGACAAAGATGCCATAGAAAGCAATATGAAACGTGCCTTTATGCTAACCGACAAGACTTCTTATGATTATTACAAGGATTTGGCTGAGAAAGGATATTACAACAGAATCATTTCCGGAAATATCCATCAGCGCATAGAGATAGATTCTATAAGCTGCAATTTTGATTCACATCCTTACAAGGTAGTGACATTCGCCAAACAGTACATCGTCAGAAGTAGCAACACTACCATAAGATCATTGGTAACTGAATGTAATCTTGTCAACTCTGTACGTTCAGACAACAACCCTCAGGGATTTACCATTGAGAAGTTCGTAGTACTGGAAAACCGGGATTTACAAACCATAAACAAATAAAAGCATGGGAAATATACTAAAAGGCATTAAGGAAACTATAAAAGAAAGATGTGAAGCTCTTTCTCCCAAACAGAGAAAACGGGTGCTTATAATCATGTGTCTGCTTTATTTTCTTGCATCGCTATGGATGATAATGGGCTTTTTTATAAAGGACAGACAAAATGAGCAACAAGACTTCATGGAAATGTTTGACGGCTCAATATCTGAAGATACTCTTGACATGCCTGAACTTATGAATAACAATAACCAACCATTAAACAATCAAGATTATGAGCAGTGACAAAAGCAAAGGAACTGACCTTATGAAAAAGGAGAAGACAAAGAAAGCTCTTGTCTTCGGAGGTCTTGGTATCCTCTTTCTGGCTTCAATGTATCTGATATTTGCGCCAACAGACGCAGATAAGGAAAAGGAAGCGTTACAGTCCGGACTGAACGTAAATATACCTCAGGCTACGGATAACAAGCTGACGGACGATAAGCAAAAGGCATATGAATTCAGTTCTGATGAAAAGAAAAATAAAGACAGGGAAAGAGCTATCGGGACATTAGCTGAAATGTATAGTTCTGACAACACAAATGAACCTGATACAGAAAACAGCAATAACAGTAATACAACTGTAAATAACAATAATGAAAGTAGCAGCCATATAGACCGTTCCGTACGTGAGTACCAGGCAGCTTCACAAGCTGTTTCCAATTTCTATGAGAATGATTATGACTACGAAAAGGAACAGATGCGCGAGGAACTGGAGTATCTCCGTCAAGAACTAAAAGATATGGAGGAAAGCCAATCAGAGGAAGAAAAGCAGTTGGAACTACTTGAAAAATCCTATCAGATGGCTTCAAAGTATCTGCCAACAAATATGAATACACAGACTTCTGTCAGTGATACAACCAATAAAAGCCATATAAGTTCGACATTCAATGGCCAATCAATGGAGGTGCTTCCGGCTTCAAAACCGGTTGTGTCTTCATTGATTCAACCAATGACAGACGAAGAATTTACAGAGGAATACTCCAAGGAAAGGAATATGTCATTTATCACACCTACAGCTAATACAGACAATTCACAGAAAAATACAATAGCCTGTAAAGTGGATAGAACTACCACAATCAGAGACAATGAGACTCTACAGCTCAGATTGCTTGAATCGGTACGTATCGGTGAAAACATCATTCCAAGAAATGCACTCCTTACAGCAAAAAGCAAACTGTCCGGTAACAGAATGATGCTTTATGTTACAACTATAGAACTAGGAGAAAATATCTATCCAGTGAAACTGACTGCATACGACATGGACGGTCTGGAAGGGGTATTCATTCCCGGATCTGACGAAATGGATGCACTGAAGGAAGTTGGTGCAAACGTAGGCGGTTCAGTTGGAACAAGCTTTACATTCTCATCATCGGCAAAAGACCAGATAATATCTGATGCGGCAAGAGGACTGATGCAGGGAACTTCCAACTACCTGGTCAAGAAAATCAGAACAATAAAGGTAACATTCAAAAGCGGGCACAGACTTATGCTGATGCCTACCAAGTAAAACAATAAAATCAGAAAATATGAAAAAAGGATTCTTAATTGCGGCTATATGTGTCGCATTCGGTTTGCAGACAATATCAGCACAGGATACAGAAGTAAAATCACACGGTGACTTGTTCCAGGGAATGAGCAGAACCATACCTCAGGGACGTGTGGTACTCCCATACGGACTTGAAGTAACTTTTGAAAAGACTGTTCATCTAATTTTTCCGGCTCCCATAAGATATGTGGATTTAGGCTCGTCAAACATTATTGCCGGACAAGCTGATGATGCAGAAAATGTACTTCGAGTAAAAGCTGCAGTACGTGACTTTGAAACAGAATGCAATCTTTCCGTTATCTGTGATGATGGCAGTTTCTACTCATATAATGTAAGATATGCGGAAGAACCTGAAAAACTGAGTATAGAAATGAAGGATTTTCTTTATCCGGGAAACAACAATCTGCCGGTTAATAAAGCTGATATCTATTTCAAGGAATTAGGCAATGAATCTCCCGTACTTGTGAAACTTATAATGAAAACCATATACCAAAACGACAAGAGGGAATTCAAACATATTGGCGCAAAACAGTTTGGTATGCAATTCTTACTGAACGGACTTTACACCCACAATGGACTTCTATATTTCCATACCGAAATAAAGAACAGAACCGATATGCCTTATAACGTGGACTTCATTACGTTTAAGGTAGTGGATAAGAAGGTTGCCAAACGTACAGCTATTCAAGAAAGAATACTCCAACCATTAAGGGCATACAATCAGATTACCTGGATAAAGGGACATAGGGAAGAAAGAAGCATTTTTGCACTCGAGCAGTTCACACTACCTGAGGACAAGCGTCTGGAAGTTACTCTATACGAAAGAAATGGTGGTCGTACGATGACGTTCTATATGGAGAACGAGGATTTAATAAGAGCAAAAAACATTGACAACCTCAAACTGAAATTCTGATGAAAAGGATACTTGTTATTATAATTGCCATTGTCGGTTTGAGCATACCAGCAATGGCACAACGATTATTACCACACCAAAAAGGAATTGAGTTCTATGGTGGTGTACCTTTACAGAAACATAATACATTTGGAAACGGTAATTTCAATGCCGGACTTAACTTTACAAGGTATATCCGCAACTATCACTATTATCATTTCGGACTAAATTATCTTCAGCAGAACTATCACTATAATGAACTGAAAGTGCCGATACGTGATTATATGGGGGAAGGTGGATTTATTTTTCACTTGGTTTCAAGTCCGGGAAAAAGTTTCCTTGTTTATGGTGGACCATGTCTTTCACTCGGTTATGAAGAAGTAAATGACAGCAAAAAATGGCTGCCTGATGGTGCATACCTTGAAGCAAGAAACAGATTTGTTTATGGTGCTGGCGCCCAATTATCTATGGAAGGATTCGTAACGGATAATGTTGTGGTCCTCGCTAAAGCCAAAGGAACATTCCTTTTCGGAACAGATCTGGATTTATTCAGACCTTCAGTATTGATAGGAATACGTATTATCATGTAGTATCAGTCAAACAAAATAAGAATCAATATAATAGCACATTATGAAAACTATAAAACATATACAGTCACTTCTTGTGATAATAATTGCCTGCATGACATTTGGTTCATGCAGCAATGAACTTGATGTCACAAAATCATTTCCATTTACAGTTGAAACGATGCCTGTCCCAAAGGAACTCAGCCAAGGGGAAACCATTGAAATCCGCTGCACCTTAACCTGTCCGGCTGACTATTCCGGAACTCAATATACTATCAGATATTTTCAGTATGATGGTGATGGCATACTTCGTATGGGAAAAGATGGTGAACCGTTCATCCCCAATGACAGATACCCAGTAGAAAAGGGGGACTTCCGATTATTTTATACCTCTCAATCTACAGAACAACAAAGCCTTGAGATTGTTTTTGAGGATAATATGGGACATTCTCAGGTGGTGGAGTTTGACTTTAATGATGCTGGGGAATAAAAATTGAAATCTCTCATAAAATCTTATCTATTAGATTTTATGAGAAAACTCCTATATAAATTCTAAAAGAAACAGCAGTGAAAATCCATTATAAATCATCTGTAGCATATTTATTATAAGCTTAATCTATTTTTTTATCATAAATATATAGCAGTATTGACATTTTTTATAACTTTGAACCAGATTAATTTATTAGCAGATAGTATAATTGATACTGCTTCAATACAACAATATATTTAGATAATCTTACAAAAAAGCCAACATATCATGTCAAAAGAATTAACTGTAAAGACCAAAACAGAAATATCTAAAAATAATAGAAAATGTGATATTCTTTCTTTGTATGGCGTACCCAAAATGCTTGACCAAATTGTAAAGAAAGAAAAAATAAATCTTTTAAACAAGTTGGAATGTGGTGCTGTTGTTGTTGATTCTTTAAATAACTTAATGAACTCTGAAAATTTTATTATTGAAATACCTTCTGGATTAAGAGAAATGCTTAAGTCTGGTAAAGCTGTTTTTGATAAATCGAATAAAAATCCAGGAGCTTATACTCCTAATATAAGAATTAAAGGTGAGGCAGGGATAAAAGGACAAGCATCGATTGTTAAGAAGGTTGACCATCAAGATATAACTAAAAATTTATCAAATTTAGCTATGATGGCAATGGTTCAATCAATATTAGAAAAGCTTGAAACAATAGAAGAAAAAATTGAAGATATTAAGCAAGGGCAGAAAAATGACAGAGTAGGTACAATAATTGGATATTTTAAAGCTTTTATGGATTTATATCCAACTTTTAAATCTGCAGATGAAATGAATATTGCAGCTAATTCAGCATATATGGGTATGCAAAGCGGCTTATCAAAATTACATTTACAAATAGATGAAGAAAGAAAGAAACTTAGTGGGGCTCCATCAAATCATTTTCAAACACTATTAAAATCAATAACAAATCCATTCAGTAATAAAGCTGTATATTATCAAAAATGTTATGAAGATTACGTATATGATATACAATTGTACAATAGATTAATTTTACTTTCTGATATAATTTTATATTTAAAAGGTGACAATGATGCCATGCGTAAAAATCATGATATTATGGTTAAATATTGTAATCAGTATTTAGACGATAATTTTATAAAGAAAGTAACCTATCTAACAGATAACAAAATTGTAGGAATAAGTAATATTCTTGAGTACAATAAAAATCTTGACATCGCACTTAAAGGTCTAAATATCAATGATATTAGAATTGAATGTAGACAAAATGACGTTAAATATCTTAATTTAAAATAATATGGATCCTAAAAAAGTTGATAGAGCAGGAAAAGGCATTCTTGTTATAGCAGGTGCTGCATTGGCTGCAACTGCAAAAAAATATGGCCCTAAAATTATTGAAGGGGCTGGTAAATTAATTAAAATAGTCATTTTCAGAAAATAGAACCTATATTTCTTATATCTGAATTATGCTTTAAAACAGTGATAAATCATAAAACTGAAAGTATTCTCATCGGATTTTTGCTACTTTTTGTGCCGCCTGAAGCTCACTGTAAAAAGTA
>OGPR01000135.1_pt1 | contig 88593 bp, 71 predicted proteins | sample 1552981 | NCBI WGS metagenome assembly OGPR01 (sample SAMEA2580260, study PRJEB22360) | human gut metagenome | biome: human gut; feature: human-associated habitat; material: faeces | place: Denmark | collected 2008/2010 | reverse complement strand
ACTCCGGACACCTTGATTAAAAGTCAAGTGCTCTGCCAACTGAGCTAATGAGTCATACAGCTTTAATATTATAGCAATTTCGCGCCGTTCTGTCAACTCTAAAATGAAAAAATTTGAAAATTTCCTTTTTCTCCGCAAAACCGCAGAAACATAAGGAAACAGCCCGGCAAAAGCCGGGCCTTCCCATCGAAATTATTTGTGCTCCGTAAAGAAATCATTCACAATGTCGCTCACGTCATAGTGCACAAACGGGCCCAAACCGCTATTGACATCGATTGTATATCGGCAATCGGTTTCCGTATAGGCGTCGATAAAGTAGTTTTCTACGATCTCAATGTAATTTTTCACACCGTCTCTTTCAGCGGCTTCATCATCTGTGCGCACATAGACGCTCTCGTCAGACAAAAGATATATGAAGACAAGCTCTCTTGTCTGACCCGGCTCCAACAAAATATTCCCGGTCTTGTTCGGGTCTTCCGCATTCATCGGAACTTCTGCAATGCCGTTGATCAGCTCTCGCTTGTCGGTCGTGCACTCGGATATATCCAAGGGGCATCCGTCTGTGTCATACTGTCCCATGGCGTATTCCCCGGAAAGGAATCCCGTCGCTTCATCTCCGGTGTTCTCAAAGCGGATTGTCACGTACGCAAACGCATAATGCGGTGAAGAAAGCGTGCCGTCTTCATTCAGCTCGCAGGTCTCCAGCCACGGGTAACCACCATTAATCCACCACGGAACAAAGCAGTCGTTATCCGCCGGCGTAAGGCCATATTCAAGTTTATTGGACATATGCACGTCTTTGATCGTGGCTTTCACATTTTTACCGCCGTAAATGCTCGACGCAGAAAAGTACGGGTCATTCTCTGCATCAAAACTGCCGTCGCCGTTTTCAATTGAAATGCTCCCGTCTTCCGTGCGAACGATTTTCGGTATCTTGGAGAAATCCAGTTTTTCATCCGCTGTAAAATGCGATTCAAATTCTTCTTTCGCAGAAGATACCTCCGCCGTTTCAGATACTTCGGAGATTTCGGGATTTTCAGAGATCTCCGGCACCTCCGCTTTGCTTTCTTCCGAAACTACCGCTTCATTCCCCGGTGCCTCCGCGACCTCCACGCCGCCGGAGACCGCCTCCGCCTGCACACGCGGCAAATTCGCAACGCCAAAGGCCACGCTGCTGATGCACGCAACTGCCAACACACCACACCAGATTTTCGTCCTTAACGTCCGTTTCATAACCAATGCTCCTTTCGGTTTTGTGTAACCTTCCTACGCCCAGAGCATACCACACCCGCCCCGCTGTTTCAATATAAGCCGTACAGTTTTTGCAGTTCCTTTGCAATACTTTTGCAAGTTTTGCCACACACAGAAAAAGAGCCCCGCAAAACGCGAGGCCCATAAACCTTTATATTTTATCTATTAATCTTTTCCATCACTTCCGTGAGGCTCAACCCGTTTTTCTCGGCGAGCGCCGCCAGGTCATCGTGCTCAAACTTCGCGCGCTGCACGCCGTAGCCGGAAGACACCTTGCGGCGCACCGGGCCGAGGGCGGTCTCCACCGTCTCCTCCGTGCGGGTCAGCACATAGCGGCGGCACAGCGTCTCACGGATGCCGATGGTTGCCGTGTGTTTGAAAATCGCCTGCACAACGGCCTCCTTCTGCGCCTCGCGGCACAGCACCGTCAGCAGCGTGCCGGGGCGGTTTTTCTTCATCATAACGGCGGTCGTGAAGACCTCCACCGCGCCCGCCTCGCGAATCTTCTCCACCGCGAAGCCAATCGTCTCGGCGGTCATATCGTCGATGTTGCAGTTCAGCTCGTAAACGGAGTCCGCGCCGTCGCCGGTCTCGCCCAGCATCGCGCGCACACAGTTTGCCGCTTCAAAGTCCTTCTTGCCCATGCCGTAACCCACGCGCTGCACGCGCATAACCGGCATATCGCCGAACGCTGCCGCAAAGTGCTTCAGCAAAGCCGCGCCCGTCGGCGTGCAGAGCTCACCCTGAATGCGCCCGCCGTAGATCGGCACATCGCGCAGAATATACGCCGTAGCCGGGGCCGGAACAGGCAGCACACCGTGTGCACAGCGCACCTTTCCCGCGCCTACATGCACCGGTGACGCAACAATCTTCTCCGGCGCAAGCTTGCGGATGAGCAAGCACGCCGCCGTAATGTCCGCCACCGCGTCCATCGTGCCGACTTCATGGAAGTGGATCTCCGAAACCGGCATGCCGTGCGCATGGCTCTCCGCTTCCGCGATGAGCTTATACACCGCAATCACGTCTGCACGCACCGCATCCTCCAACGGCAGATGCCCGATGATATGCTCGATATCCGCCATGCTGCTGTGGTGGTGATGCCCGTGGTCGTGTTCATGCTCATGCGTATGTTCGTGATCGTGGTGATGCTCATGTTCATGAGAATGTTCATGTGCGTGTACATGGTCGTGAGTGTGATGTTCGTGGTCGTGCACGTCAGCGCTTTCTTCCTCCTCGCCGTTCACTGTAACGGAAAGATGCGTGCCGTCGATGCCGCATTTCGTGCTCACTTCCGCTTTAAATTCCACACCGGGGATACCGAGCGCGTTCAACTTGTCGAGCACTGCCTGTTTGTCGTCAAACAGTTCTAAAAGCGCCGCCGAAAGCATGTCGCCCGCCGCACCCATGCCGCAGTCAAAATACAAAGTCTTCATGCAAATTCCTCCTAAAACCAAAAAGGCGCACGAACCTCATACAGTCCGCGCGCCTCCGCTGGCACAATTTAATCCTATAAAAACAAGATCCGGCGCTTCAACGCCCCCGCAGCTTCCTGCCGCAATAAATACAGTATACCGCCCCAAAGCGATGATGTCAAGCCAAACCAGAACCGCAAAGTCTTTCCCCCGCGAAAAAACACAAATTTTCGCAAAAACAGGGTTGACTTTTGCGTACCGATGTATTATAATAACGATTGTCTCAAGCGAGCAGTGTGTTCGTCTTGCAACAAACGGGTTTCCCGTTTTTATAATATGAGTTTGCGTTTACGCAGCTCTGTATATGGAGGAGTTCCCGAGTGGCCAAAGGGGACAGACTGTAAATCTGCTGCTTCTAGCTTCGGTGGTTCGAATCCACCCTCCTCCACCAGAAAAAAGGACTTTGCATTTTGCAAAGTCCTTTTTTCAATGAAACGAATCCCTTCGGTATGTGAAATTGCCCCGCGGGCAGTGAAATACACGGCGTCTCCAAATCACCCATGGTTCTGCGCCATCACGCCGACCAACGCGTGCGGCACATAGGGCTCTTCAAGGTATGCAATCTCATCAGCGGTGAGCCTCAATTCAACGGCGTTCACAAGCCCCGTGATGTGCGAAAGATTCGTTGCGCCGCAGATGGGCGACGCAACCTTCGTCAGCAGCCACGCGAGGGCGATCTCCGTCATGGTACAGCCGCGCTTCTCGGCCAGCTCCGCCACACGGTCAATGATCACACCGTCGGTCTCGGCGGTCTTGTCGTACTTAAATTTCGCGTAATTGTCTTCCTCAAGGCGCTTGGAGCTCTCACCAGGATGCCTCGAGAGCCGCCCTGCGGCGAGTGCACTGTATGGCGTCATCGCAATGTTCTCCGCCTTGCAGAACGGCGCCATTTCGCGCTCCTCCTCGCGGAAAATGAGATTATAATGCCCTTGAACGGACACAAACTCCGCCATGCCGCGCATACGGGCGTAGTAATTCGCCTGCGCCAGCTGCCACGCATAGCAGTTCGAAATGCCGATGGCGCGGACCTTGCCGGCCTTCACCGCATCGTTCAGCCCCTCCATAATCTCCTCAATGGGCGTGCGATAGTCCCACATGTGGCAGATGTACAGATCAACGTAGTCCATACCGAGACGCTTCAGGCTTGCATCGAGGCAGTTTTTCACGTGCTGCTGCCCCGTCACGCCGTTTGCAATCTCCTCGTCGGTGCGCGGCTCAAATTTCGTCGCCAGCACCACATCCTCGCGGCGGGCAAAATCGCGCAGCACACGGCCGACAAACATCTCGCTTGTGCCGCCTTGGTAGCTCATCGCCGTGTCAAAAAAGTTGATGCCGTTCTCGAGCGCCGCTTTGATGATCTCGTTGGAGTTTTCCTCATCCAGCGTCCAGCGGTGCTGCCCCGCGGCCGCTTCGCCAAAGCCCATGCAGCCAAGGCAAATGCGCGAAACCTTCAGGTCAGAGTTGCCGAGTTTTACGTATTCCATGTGTCTTCCCCTTTACTATAAAAATTCGTGATTTCTTGCTTTCAGTATACTAAACCATCAAAAGAATGTCCAATACCTATTTTTTATCCTTCTCCATGCCGGAAATGTATTTCTTCGCAAAATCGAGAAACGCGTTCGTCAGCGGTGAGAGCACACGGTTCTTTTTCCAAACGAGCACCGTCGCGGCGCGGATCGGCGGCTGCAGCGGCACGAATTTCAGGCCGTTATGCTGCAAGTCGAGCTTCAGCGTGAACAGCACGCCGTTTTCGCGGCGAATGACCGAAGCCATGTTGTACTGCAAATCGCCGTGCGCGATAATGTTGAGCCGGTCCGCGCTGTCGCCGAACCAGTTCACAATCTCACTGCGGATCTGATCCCGGCGCGAAAATACCGCCGGGTACGGCACAATGTCCTGTGGCGTCAAATACGGCTTCTGCGCCAGCGGCGAATCCGACCGCACCAGCGCGTTCCACGTTTCCGGCACCGGGAAGTGCAGAAAATCATACTTGCTGATTTCCACCGGCTCCAACAGCAAGCCGATGTCCAACGTGCCGCGTTCAATGCGCTCCTTAATGTTATCGGAGTTGCCGCTATAAATGCTGTACGTCACGTTCGGGTGCTCGGCGCGAAACGCCGCCAGAATGCCGGAAAGATGGCAGGAGCCGTGGTACTCGCCGCTGCCGATGGAGATTTCGCCGGTCAGCATTGCCTCCTGCTTTAATTCCCGCTTCGTCATTTCGGAAAGCGTCACGATTTCCTCTGCGCGGCGGCGGAATAACATCCCCTCCTCCGTCAACGTGACGCTGTGGTTGTTGCGGCTGAACAGCTTCACGCCAAGCTCCTGCTCCAGCCCCATCAGCTGGCGGGAAAGTGTGGGCTGTGTGATATGTAAAAGCTGTGCCGCCTTCGTGATGTTCTCCTCACGCACAACAGCCAGAAAATACTGCAAGACTCGTATATCCATAGATCTGAAAGCAGCCTCCTAAACCTCGGGCGGCAAACGCGCACCCTTTATATTTCGTATTATAGCACGCCTGTCATGCCCATTTCAATACAGCGCATTGTTCAAGTTGTGCAGACAAACCTTGTGCAACTTCAATAAAGTTTTGCGCCTTATGTAAATCTTCTGTTCAGTTTTAAAATCAAATCTTACAAATCTCTTTATAAATGCAAAAAAGCTGCAAAAGCCCTTGTAAATCCAGAAAAGTTGCGCTAAAATAGTAATCCGCGCCGGGGTATTTCTTATTTATATGAGCGTACTCATGTACGCATGTACGCACATGATTTGAATTTTTATGATTTCGTAATTTCTTGAAACGGTTTTACCGGATCACGGTATGCGGCCGCGGTCCACAGGAGGTGCATTTTTCTGCAAGTATTCAGAGCACTGAAAAAGGGATTTTTAGAGCTTACCCCAAACGAAAAGGTCCTGCTTGTTTTAACGGCTTCCATTTTCCTCACCGTCTATGCCGAGATGTTGGCGCTGCTTTTATTGCCGTTTTACATTGCCGCCACGAAGCAAAGTTTCGTTTTCTTCCGCCGTAAACAGGATTTATTTTTTCTTTCGGCTTTCTGGGTGCTCTCCCTGCTCGTCACGATTTTCTCAGGCGGCACCGTAACGGATATTCTGCTCGGCGTTTTTATGGTGTTCGCATTCATCGCCGTCATTTTCGTCACCTATACGATGACCCAGCGCGCGTTCCGCCTCATTTTATCTTTCGTCTGCCTCATGAGCCCCTATTGCCTCCTTGTCGCGCTCGTTCAGCGCGCGCTCGGCATGGAGTGGGTTTACGGTGCGCGGTATAACTCCATCTTTACAAACCCCAATTACTATGCGTTTTATATTTCGCTCGTCGTGCTCTTCTGCATCTACAACATCGTAAAAAGCGAAGACACGCCGCTGCGCGGTGTATACGCTGCCCTGATTCCGTTGAATCTTATCGCACTCGAGCTCACCGAGTGCCGCACCACTTTCATGGTGCTGCTCATCGTCTGCCCTGTCATGCTGTGGTTCTGTGGCAAGAAAAAGTGGCTTTCCGTGTACCTTTTCACCATGCTTGGCATTTTGCTCACACTCGTCTTATTCGGTGAATCGCTCGATTTCCTCCCGCGCATCGATCTCATCCGCCACGATTTTGCAAAACGCATGAGCATCTGGTCGGGCGCCATCGGCAGTATTATGGACGCCCCGTGGTTCGGCCGCGGCTACAATACATACGCACGCATCCATGACCTCTACGGCTCATACAGCATCGCAAAGCATTCGCACAACCTGCTTTTGGAGCTCCTCATGGACTTCGGATTTGTGGGTACGGCGGTCTTACTCGGTTACTTTGCCATCAATGTCGGCAAGATTATCCGCCTGCACCGCAGCCACAAGTGCCACCAGCGCTACGCCCTCACGGTCTCCGTCATCGTTTGCGTTCTGCTGCACGGGCTTTTGGATATCTCCATGCTGTGGCCTCAAACCGGTCTGCTCGTCATTTACATCGTCGGCTTCAGCACCGAGTACGACAAGCAGCACATCTTCGGCACAGACCGCCGCCACGAGATTTTTGCGCTGCACGCAAGATCCATTCAGGCAAAAGAACCCATCTTGTAAAAAATTCTGTTATCCTTTACAAAAAGGCTGCCGAAATTTCGGCGGTCTTTTTCTTTTGTGTCTCTTTTCGGATAACGCGATTTTTGTTATAATAAAAGTGTTTTGGACAATACCGCATAACTCCTCCGCGGTACTGCCCCTTCAATTTTTCAGCAAAGGAAGATCTATTTTATGGGCGGTTTTTTCGGCGCAGCATCGCAGACTGACTGCGTTTTCGACCTTTTTTTCGGCATTGATTACCACTCCCACCTCGGCACACGCCGCGCGGGCATGGCGGTTTACAGCCCGGAGGCCGGCTTTGACAAGGCCATTCACAACATTGAAAACGCTCCGTTCCGCACGAAGTTTACAACGGAATCGCAATCTATGCACGGCACGCTCGGCATCGGCTGCATCTCCGATTATGAAGCACAGCCGATTTTGGTGCGTTCGCATCACGGCACCTTCGCCATCACGACCATCGGCAAGATCAATAACGCCAATGAGATCGTAGAGGACATCATCGGGCGCGGCACGCATTTCTTTGAGATGCAAAACGGCGAAGTGAACCCCACAGAGCTCGTCGCCGCCATCATCGACCAGAAAGAGAATTTCATCGACGGTATTCGCTACGCGCAGGAGGTCGTCGACGGTTCTTTGAGTATGCTTGTCCTGACGCCGCGCGGCATTTACGCGGCACGCGATAAACTCGGCCGCACCCCCGTCGTGCTCGGCCAAAAGGAAGACGGCTACTGCGCAAGCTTTGAAAGCTTCGCGTATTTAAACCTCGGCTACCACGACCTGCGCGAGCTCGGCCCGGGCGAAGTTGTCGTGTTTGACGCCGACCATGTGCAAACGCTCGTCGCCCCCGGCAAAAAAATGAAGATCTGCACGTTCCTGTGGGTCTACTACGGCTACCCGTCCTCCAGCTACGAGGGCCTCTCCGTCGAGAGCATGCGCTATAACTGCGGTCGCGCGCTCGCCCGCCGCGATAACGTCCACCCCGATATTGTCGCCGGCGTACCGGATTCCGGCATCGCGCACGCCATCGGCTATGCCAACGAGTCCGGCGTACCGTTCTCCCGCCCGTTCATCAAATACACGCCCACATGGCCGCGCTCCTTCATGCCGACGCACCAGAGCAAGCGCGACCTCATCGCCAAAATGAAGCTCATCCCGGTGCATGACCTCATCGAGGGCAAGAGCCTCCTGCTCATCGATGACTCCATCGTGCGCGGCACGCAGCTGCGCGAAACGACCGAGTTCCTCTACGCAAGCGGCGCAAAAGAAGTGCACATTCGCCCCGCCTGCCCGCCGCTGCTCTTCGGCTGCAAATACTTAAACTTCTCCCGCTCCACGTCCGAAATGGAGCTCATCACCCGCCGCGTCATTAAAGAGCTTGAGGGCTGCGACCCCGACCGCGCCACGCTTGAAGAATACGCCGACCCGGACAGCGAGAAGTACCGGAAGATGGTGGAGAAGATCGGCGAAAAGCTGCACTTCACCTCCCTTCACTACCACCGCCTCGACGATATGATAGAGTCCGTCGGCATCGACGCAGACTGCCTTTGCACCTACTGCTGGAACGGCAAAGAGTAATGTAAAAAGCATGGCAAAAGTATTTTTGATCTGCGGCAAAATCTGCAGCGGCAAGGGCTTTTATACCCGGCAGCTCAAGGAAAAAGAACACGCTGTGGTGCTCTCCTGCGATGAGATTGAAAACGACCTCTTCCACCATGACCTCGGCGACCGCCGCGATGCGATCAGCGCGGACATCAAAGCGTATCTCCACAAAAAAGCCGTGGACATCGCCCGCGCGGGCTGCAATGTCATTTTAGACTGGGGCTTCTGGAGCCGCAAAGAGCGCACGGATGTTTCTGCCTACTACAAAAATGCCGACATCGACTTCGAGTGGCACTACATCGACATTTCCGATGCAGACTGGGCGAAAAACATGGAAGCGCGCAACGCTGCCGTTGCCGCCGGTGAAACGACCGACTACGCCGTAGACAGCGGACTACTGCAAAAAGTTCTCACGCTTTTTGAGACCCCCATACCCGATGAGATCGACGTGTGGTTTACAAACCGCAGATAATTTTGCACAGTACAAAAGGACGACAGTTAAGCGCAACTGTCGTCCTTTTTCTATGCTCTGATTGTTTTTACACTTCGCCGTTAAACAGCTTTTCCGCGTAGCGCACACTGCCCATCGCATCTTTGGAGTAGAAATCCGCGCCAATCTCCTTAGCGTACTCGGGGTTCAGCACCGCGCCGCCCACCATGACCTTACAGTCATGCGCTTTGCGCAGCTGGCGGATCGTCTCCGCCATGCTCTCCACCGTCGTCGTCATCAGAGCAGAAAGCCCCACAAGGCGCACATTTTTCTCGATCGCCGTCTGCACAATGATCTCCGGCGGCACGTCCTTACCGAGGTCGAGTACGTCAAAACCGTAGTTTTCAAGCAGCACCTTCACAATGTTCTTGCCGATATCGTGAATGTCGCCCTTCACGGTCGCAAGGATGATGGTACCCTTCTTTTCCTCCTGAATGCCCTTTTTCGCAAGATTCTGTTTGATGCGCTCAAACGCTTCCTTCGCTGCGTCTGCGCTCATGAGAAGCTGCGGCAGGAACACCGTGTTTTTCTCAAAGCCCTGCCCCACTTCGTCGAGCGCCGGGATAAGCTCACCGTTGATGATTTCCAGCGGCGGTGTCGTTTTCAGCATCTCGTCCGTCAGCTGTCCCGCCTGCTCGCGCAGGCCTTTCACAATGGCGCGGTGCAGCGAAACGCTTTCGGCAGACCCGCCTGCGCTCTGCTGCGCGGCGCCCGTGCGCACGTCCGGCGCCGCCGTGGTGTTCGCATACGCTTCGATATACGCCTTGCAGCCCACGTCTATGCCCATCAGCGCGCAGAACGAGCGGTACGCCTTCATCAGCTCGTCGCTCAGCGGGTTGATGATACCAGAGCTTAATCCGCGCTGCATCGCCATCGCGAAGAACGTGGAGGTCACCAGCTCGCGGCGCGGCAGACCGAACGAAATATTGGAAACGCCGAGCACCGTGTGCACACCGAGTTTGTGGCGGATGGTGTCAAGCGCATCAAGCGTGATCATCGCGTTATCCGCGCCCGTGCTCACCGTCATTGCAAGCGTGTCCATAATCACGTCGCTGCGGTCGATGCCGTAGCTTTCCGCCGTTTTCAAAATCTTCTCCGCAATCGCCACACGCTCCGCAGCAGAAGCCGGGATGCCCTTTTCGTCGAGCGTCAAGGCAACCACCGCAGCACCGTACTTTTTCACAAGCGGCAGTACCGTGTGCAGCGATTCCTCTTTGCCGTTCACGGAGTTCACAAGCGGCTTGCCGTTATAAATACGCAGCGCGCGCTCCATGGCCTCCACGTTCGAGGTATCGATCTGCAAAGGCGTGTTCGTCACGCTCTGCAAGTTGATGATGGCCCTTTCCATCACCGCGGGCTCGTCAAGCTCCGGCAGCCCCACGTTCACGTCCAGAATGTCCGCGCCGTGTTCCGTCTGCGCAATGCCCTCACGGCACAGATATTCCAAATCGCCTGCGCGCAAAGCTTGCTTTAAGCGCGGCTTGCCCGTCGGGTTGATGCGCTCGCCAATCAAAATCGGTCGCGCACCGAACGTCACCGTATGCGTGTACGAGGACACCACCGTCTTCTTTTCAATGTGACGCTCCTTCACCGGCTTGTTTTTCAGGCGTTCTGCCAGCAATCGGATATGCTCCGGCGTCGTACCGCAGCAGCCGCCGAGAATCGCCGCGCCTTTCTCCGCAAAGCGCTCCATGTACGCGTAAAATTCCTCCGGCCCCACGGGGTACGAGGTCTCGCCGTTCACGGAAACCGGCAGACCGGCGTTCGGGTTGATGACAATGGGCAAATTCGTCAGCGTCAGCATTTCATCGACAAAGCTTTCCATCTGCTCCGGACCGAGGCTGCAGTTGATGCCCACCGCGTCCGCGCCGAGGCTCTCCGCCAGCAGCAGTGCCGCCGGGATGTTGCTGCCCGTCAAAAGCTTTCCCGTGCTGTCAAACGTAAACGTTACAATGACCGGCAGGTCACAGTTTTCCTTTGCCGCCAGCAGCGCCGCCTTCGCTTCGTAGGCGTCGCTCATCGTCTCGATGATCACGAGGTCGGCGTTGTCCCTGCCCGCGATAATTTCCTCTTTAAAAAGCTCATACGCGTCATCAAACGCCAAATCACCGAACGGCTTCAAAAGCTTGCCGGAGGGGCCGATGTCGAGCGCCACCGCCGCCTTGCCGTCGCTCGCCGTGTGTGCAAGCTTCAACGCCTGTGAGATGACCTCCTGCACGGTGTGGCCCGTCGTTTCCAGTTTTAAACGGTTCGCGCCGAACATGTTCGCCGTCAAAATATCGCAGCCCGCGTTCACGTAGTCGGACTGAATTTTCAAAAGCACCTCGGGGTGTGTCAGGTTCCAAAGCTCCGGCAGCTCGCCGCCCATAAGGCCGTTCGCCTGCAAAAGTGTGCCCATGCCGCCGTCCACAATGACAACAGACTTTCCGAATCGTTCTATAACAGGATGCATAAATTTTCTCCCTTTCTCTGCGCGTCAGATTTCGCGGAACTCGCAGTCGGTGTTCGCGCAGCCGCGGCACTTTACGTATGTGCATGTCGGCGCGTCCGTCACGCCGATGACCGCCGTCACGGATTTAAACGGCACCATCAACATGGTGGCCGTCAGCGTCAGCCCAATGCGCTTTGCACATTCCAGCCGCGCAAAGATCTCTTTTTGGCTTTCGAGCGCAAAGTCGCCGTACCCCGGCGAATAGCGCGGCTTCAAAAATAAGCCCGTTGCGGCTTCCTTTTCCGCGATCTGCGCCTGCATTTCGTCACAGTAGTCTTCAATGAGCGCATTCGCAACGGAATGCGCCACCGTGCCGCGCGCCATATTGAGCGCGGATAACCGCCGTATCATCATATCGGCCTGCAAACCCAGCGTCGCCGCAAACAAATACGCTGCCTTGCAGCCGCGTAAATGGCGCGAAAGCTTTATGCTCTCGATGCGCCAGCCGTCCAGCTCCACCGCGTTCTCAAGTACTTTTATGCCGTATCTTTTATATACGCATTTCGGCGTGAGCGTGCGCAGCATCTCGCCGCCGATCTCGCGAATCATCTCCTCGGTGTCCGCATCGGCCGGCTTCCCGCGAAAGCCAAGGTAGCGCAGCGCCTCTTTCTCATTCAGCTTCATAGCCGTCAATGATCTTTGAAAGGTTCGTCATGATGCTGCCCGCAATGTCCGGACGGTTCATCGTGTAGATGTGAATATGCGTCACGTCATTTGCGATGAGATCGATGATCTGCTCGGTCGCGTACGCAATGCCCGCCTGCTTCATCGCCTCCGGGTTATTCGCAAAACGATCGACGATCGCCTTAAAGCGCGTCGGCATAGAAGAACTCGAAAGGCTCATAATGCGCTTGATCTGCTTCGCGTTCGTCACCGGCATAATGCCCGCAATGACCGGCACGCGAATGTCGTGGCGCAGGAGCTTGAACATATAATTATAAAGAATGTTGTTGTCAAAGAACATCTGCGTCGTTAAAAACTCGCAGCCGCTTTCCACCTTGCGGCGCACGCCGTCAATGTCCGCGTCGCTGTTGTACGATTCCGGGTGTCCCTCCGGGTAACATGCGCCGCCGATGCAGAAATCCGCACCCTCGCGGCGAATGGCATTGATGAGGTCGCTCGCGTGCGGGAACGTCTGCGGCGCCGTGTCACCCTCCGGAATATCGCCGCGCAACGCCAGAATATTCTCAATGCCGCTCGCCTTAAACGCATTGATGGACGCTCTGAGGTTCTCTTCGTCCTGCCCCACACACGTCAAATGTGCCAGCGCCGTAACGCCGCTTTTCTGCACCTCTTCTGCAATGGACAGTGTGTTTTTGGAGTTGGAGCCGCCCGCGCCGTAGGTCACGCTCATAAAAGAGGGCTTATATGCCGCGATCTCATGCACCACCTGCTGTGTGTTTTCCAATGGTTTGCCCGGCTTCGGCGGGAACATCTCGCAAGAGACCGTCACCTTGTTGGTCTTCAAAATATCGGAAATTCTCATTTTTTATCACTTTCTTTATCTATTTTATATTTTCATTGATATACCGTTAAAGTATAGCATAAAAATGCAGGAAACGCAATTTGAAAATGCAGAATTCCGCTGTTTTTTCCGCTTACGGTTCCGGCCGCATCAGTGGGAACATCACCGTGTCGCGGATATTCCTCGTGCCGAGCAAAACCTGCAAAACGCGGTCAATGCCCATGCCCCAGCCGGAAATGGGCGGCATGCCGTATTCCATCGCCGTCAAATAGTCGTCATCCATCACCATAGCTTCCTCATCGCCGTCCGCGTGGCTCTGCGCCTGAATTTGCAGTCTGCGGCGCTGCTCATTGGGGTCCACAAGCTCCGAGTACGCGTTGATGATCTCCGCGCCGTTGATGACAAGCTGAAAGCGGTCCGTAATCTCCGGATCATCATCATTCGCGCGCGCCAGCGGCGACAAGTCCGTCGGGTGCGCAATGAGAAACGTCGGCGCGATCATCTTCGGGCGGCTCACCTTCTTGTATAATAAATCGATGAGGTTTCCGCGCCCAAGCTTCTTCGGGTCGTCGGTGGAGTTTAATTCAATGTGCCGGCTTTCAATTTCCTGCAATAAAACCTCCGCCGTCTTAAACTCGTCAATGTCAATGCCGCAGTCCTTTAAAATGAGCTCGCGGAACGTCACCACCGCCCATTCCGCGCCGAAATCGATCTCGGTGCCGTTAATGGAGATGACCGCGCTGCCCCGAATCTTCGTGATGACCGTTTGCAGCATGTCCTGCAAAAAGCGCATGTTGTCGCGGTAGTTATAGTACGCGCAGTAGCCCTCCAGCATCGTAAAATCCTGCAAATGCGTCGTGTCCATGCCCTCATTCCGAAAGCACCGCGCAAACTCAAACACCTTCGTAAACCCACCCACAATGGCACGCTTCAAATACGTCTCCGGCGCAATGCGCAGATAAACGTCCATGTCAAGCGCATTGTGGTGCGCAACAAACGGCCGCGCCGTCGCGCCGGACGGATGATCGATGAGCACCGGCGTTTCAATTTCGATGTAGCCGTTGTCCTCCAAATACCGCCGAATCTCCCGCACAAGCTGCGACTTGAAAAGGAACCGCCTGCGCGTCTCCCCGTTCATGCACAAATCGAGGTACCGCCTGCGCCAACAAAGCTCCGTGTCCTGAATACTGTGGAACTTCTCCGGCAGCGGACGGAACGCCTTGCCTAAAAACGTGATGCACTTCGCGCGCAGCGTCTTTTCGCCCACCTTTGTCGTGAACATCTCGCCCTCCGCGCCCATAAAGTCGCCTACGTCAAAGCCCCTCTTGAAAAAGTCATACGTGTCCTCGCCCACTTCGTCGCGCATCACGGCAATTTGCAGCTTGCCCTCCATATCAGAGAGCGTCACAAACGAGAGCTTCCCCATGCGTCGAATGGCCGTCACACGCCCTGCAACGCACACGTCCTGCACCCCGTCCGGCAGCTTTGCCGCCTCGCACAGCTCATGCGTCCGCGCATAGCGCTCCGGGTACGGGCTTACGTGCTCCCGTACATAATGGAACTTTGCCTTTCTTGCTTCCAATAACGTGTTTTCGCTCATTTTCTACACCCTTTCGTGCTGTTATTTTCATCGGGCGGGAAATTTAGAGCGTAAAAAATCCCGTCCCTGTTTCCAAGGACGGGATACAATAACCCGTGGTACCACCTTAGTTTGCCCGCGCCTCACGACGCACGCCTTTGCAAGTACAGACTTCGCCGCAGGAAAAGTGCGGAAAACATCGATACTCCTGTGCTGTAACGGGCACGCCCGGCATAGTCTCAGCGCAAAAACGCAGTCGGTATGCAGCTCCAAGGCTTTGTTCGGTGATCCGTTCCTGCACCCCATCGCAGCTTACGGGGCTCTCTGTGCCATTCCCGGATCCCTACTGTCACTCTTCATCGCTTATTAAAACGGAGTATAGCACACGGTTTTCAAAAAGTAAAGAGAAAATTTTCATCCCCGCGCATTTTCCTCGCTTTGCACGTTGTGCGGGCTTGTTTTCGCGCCTGCCTTGTGCTAAAATAAATGAGAAAAAGTCGCGGAACAGCCGCGGCGGTTGTATTGATCTCATTTTCTCTTGGGAGGGCTTTATTATGTCAGAACCTTTACGCGCCATGATGATCGGCGCACACCCGGACGATGTCGATATCTGCACCTGCGGCATCACAAAGCGCTTGGTTTCAAAGGGCTGCATTGTCCGCTTTGTCTCCATGACGACCGGTAACGCAGGCCACCAGACCATGCGCGGCGAAGAGCTCATCAAAACGCGCGCGGCAGAAGCGCAAAAAAGCGCTGCCTACCTCGGCGCCACCTATGAAATTCTGCCGTTCGACGACGGCCGCCTGACCCCGTCGCTCGAAGCGCGCGAAACGCTCATGCGCACCATCCGCAATTTTAAGCCGGGCGTCATCTTCACGAACCGCGCGTGCGATTATCACCCCGACCACCGCGCTACGGGCCAGCTCGTTCAGGACTGCTCATACCTCATGGGCGTGCCCGCCATTTGCCCGGATACCCCCGTACTGCGCAAAACGCCGACCATTCTTTACTGGGCAGACGGCTTCACCGACCCCAAACCGTTCCGCTCCGATTTCGCCCGCCCGGCAGATGACGACCGCGAAACGCTGTTTCACGTCGAGTGCTGCCACGCCTCCCAGTTCCTCGATTGGCTTCCGTGGGCAGATGACCACGTGGATCTCGCCGGTAAAACGCACGAGGAACGCGTAGAGTACCTGCGCAGTACGTTCAACTGGGACCGCGGCGACGTGGACGAGGACGTGCTCGCGTGCCTTACCCGCCAGTACGGCGCAGAATTTGCAAAAAACGTTCGCTTTGCTGAAAGTTGGCAGGTGAGCGAATACGGCGCGCCTGTTTCCGATGCGCTCAAAGAGCTGCTCATCGGTCTCGACTGAGCCGAATATTTCCGCGGTTCACCCCGCAAATCAAAGACCAAAGGATAGAAAAATGAAAATTTTAGCCATTGAAAGCTCCTGCGATGAGACCGCCGCAGCCGTTGTAGAAAACGGCCGCCGCGTGCTTTCCAGCGTCGTCGCAACGCAGGTAGAAGAACACAAGTTATACGGCGGTGTCGTGCCGGAGATCGCCTCGCGCCGCCACAGCGAAGCCATTGTAGGCGTCGTGCGTGAAGCACTCGAGCGCGCCGAGCTCACCGTAAACGACCTCGATGCCATCGGCGTCACCTACGCGCCGGGGCTCATCGGTGCGCTGCTCGTCGGCGTAAATTTCGCGAAAGGTCTTTCCCTTTCTGCAAATTTACCGCTCATCCCGGTGCACCACCTGCGCAGCCACATCGCGTCAAACTACATCACGAACCCGGAACTCGAGCCTCCGTTCCTGTGCCTTGTCGTCTCCGGCGGCCACACGCACATCATCGAAGTGACGGACTACACAAAGCTCCGCATCCTCGGAAAAACGCGTGACGATGCCGCAGGCGAAGCGTTCGATAAGGCCGCGCGCGCCATGGGCATGCCCTATCCCGGCGGCATCGCCATGGATAAACTCGCTGAGACCGGCAACGACAAAGCGTTCAAGCTCCCGCGCCCGACCGTAGACGGCGCCCCGCTCGATTTCAGCTTCTCCGGCCTCAAAACCGCCGTCATCAACATTCTGCATAATGCCGAGCAAAAGGGCCAGACCGTCAACATCGCCGATCTTTCCGCCTCTTACCGCAAGGCCGTTGTCGATTGCCTCGTGCGCAACTTTCTGCACGCCGCAGACGAGACCGGCCATAAAAAGCTCGTCATCGCGGGCGGCGTCTCCGCAAATGCGCTCCTGCGCCGCCGCCTCACGGAAGAATGCAAGCGTACCGGCCGCACGCTCTATATGCCCGACCTCTCTCTCACCGGCGACAACGCCGCCATGGTCGGCGCACAGGCCTACTACGAATATCTCGCCGGCCATACCGCCGGCATGGAGCTGAATGCCTGCGCCCAGCGCTCCATCGACTTAGGCTGAGTTTTCAATTTAAACCATAAGGAAGCGCCCGAACAGAGCACATTTCGTGTTTTCTGCTCGGGCGCTTCCTTTTTTGGGGCGTGATTATGAAGCACAGTCCAAATAGCTGTTATTTTTTCTCATGCAGACCCTGAATGGTCTTGCCTTCCATGTGGCTCACAAACGGTACGACCGGCGCAGTGTTGCCGTAAACCACTTCCGGCGCATCGGTCGGCGCCGCCCACTTCACGGCGTTGATGATGACCTTTTGAATCTCCGGCTGGTAGTAGACCGGGAACGCCTCGTGGCCAGGGCGGAAGTAGAACACTTTGCCCTTGCCGCGGTGCCAGCAGCAGCCACTGCGGAACACTTCGCCGCCCTCAAACCAGCTGATGAACACCTGCTCGTCCGGCTGCGGAATGTTAAAGTGCTCGCCGTACATTTCTTCCTGCGGAATAATGATCTTTTCTTCCAGACCCGCAACGATAGGATGTCCGGGGTCGACCGCCCACAGGATCTCTTTTTCGCCGTCCTCGCGCCATTTCAGGCAGCCGCTGTCCGTACCGCACAGCTTTTGGAAGATTTTAGAAGCGTGGCCGGAGTGCAGCACGATAAGCCCCATGCCGCTCAGTACACGACGATATACGCGCTCCACGATCTCGTCCTTCACGCGGTCGTGCGCCATGTGTCCCCACCAGATCAGCACATCGGTGTTTTTCAGCACTTCTTCCGTCAGGCCGTGCTCGGGCTGCTCCAAGGTAGCTGTCTGTACCTCCATGCCTGCTTTTTCCAAAAACTCCGCAATGCAGCCGTGGATGCCCTTCGGGTAGATCGCGGCGATCTCTTTAAACTGAATTTCATGCAGATATTCGTTCCAAACCGTTACTTTAATGGTCATTTACTTTCTCCCCTTTCTTTATTATAAGGTCTCCCATTCTCCCGTTTCTCCGGAGCGGATCACGGCGTCCACAAGGTGCTGGTTCACCCTACCGTCTTCGATCGTCGCCGCCTTGCCGTCCGCCTTGCCAAGGATAATATCGGCAAAGGACTGCATCTGATCCACCTTGAATTTATCCGGGAGCGGCAGCTTTGTAAACGTGTGCGATTCCTGCCCGACTTCGCCCATGCAGACGTAAATTTCGTCCACATCCGGCGCAGCGTGGTCAAGCTCATACTGAATTGCGCCGCGGCTGCCATAAATTTCCATCGTCTGGTAATTGCCGCGCCCAAAGCCGAAACGTGTGATGCGGAACGTCGCCGCCGTGCCGCCGTCCATCTCCGCAAAATAGTTGGAGAAGTCGTCCACGTCCACCTTGCCCATGCCGCTGCTGTCCAGCTTTTCGCGCTCGTGCACAAACGTGCCCGTGTGGCTGATGAGCCGTTTATATTCCTTGCCCGTCACAAACCGAACAAGGTCAAGCGCGTGGCTGCCAAGGTCGCCCAAAGCGCCGGAGCCCGTGTGCTTCTGCTCAAAGCGCCACACAAGCGGCGTGTTGCACATCGGCAATCCCCATGCTTGATAATACTGCATGTCCACATGATAAATATCGCCGATGAGCCCGCGCTCGATCAGATCTTTTGCGTAACGCGCAGAGGCCTTAAAGCGGTAAGAGAAGCACACCATGCTCTTTACGCCGCGCTCTTTTGTCACCTGCGCAAGGTGATCCGCCTGCTCGCCCGTCATCACAATGGGCTTTTCCACCGCATACGGCTTTCCGGCCTCCGCCGCCGCAAGCGCCACCTCGTAGTGTACGTCGTTCGGCGTGGAAATATCCACCGCGTCCACATCCGGGCAGTTGATGAGGTCGTGGTAATCCGTAAAGCAATGCGCCTCGTCAATGCCGTATTTTTCCTGCGCGTAACGCAGCGCCTCGGGGTCAATGTCGCACACCGCGACCAGCTTCAAATCGGGGCTGCGTTCAATGCCCGGCAAATGCACGTGGCGGGAAATACCGCCGATGCCGACGCTGCCAACTCGAATACAACTCATAATTTGTACCTCCCAACGAATTTATCTGCGTTTCAGTAACGTCCAATCCAGCTCCGCGCCCTCCCGTACAAATACGGGCATGACACAAAGCGGTGTTTCACAGTTCACGGTTTGTCCGCCGGCATAGACCTTCCCCGTCTCTACCTCGCGCCAATCCGCACCTTTTGGCAAGTAGACCGCTTTCGAGGTGCAGCCGGCCTCCGTGACCGGCGAGACCAGAATATCCGGACCGAACAAGTAGGCGTCTCCATGCTTCCAAGCTTCCTCGTCTTCGTGGTAATCGAAGAACAGCGGGCGCATGACCGGCGTGCCCTCTTTGTGGCAGCGCTCCATCTGCGCTTTGATATACGGACGAATGCGCTCGCGAAGCTGCATATACTGCACGAGGATTGGGTAAGCCTCCTCGCCGAAGCTCCACACTTCGTTTGCCGCGCCGCTCGGCGCCATACCGCCGCCAAGCTCCTCAGACATTGGCTCGCCCTCAGGCGTGCGGTTTCCGTGCAGACGGAACACCGGGCAGAACGCACCGTACTGGAACCAGCGCACCAGCAACTCGCGGAACGCCGGGTCATTCGGATCACCGCCGACAAACCCACCGATGTCAGTCGTCCACCACGGAATGCCCGCCATCGCCATGTGCTGCCCGGCTATGACCTGCCTGCGCATCGTCTTAAAGTCCGAAACAATGTCGCCCGACCACACAAGCGTGCCAATCCTCTGGCTGCCCGCCCATGCGCAGCGCTCCAAATTGATGATCTCCGTTTCGCCCTCGGCACGCAGCCCGTCATAGACCATCGTGCCGTACATGAACGGATAAATATTCGCCACCTGCAAGCCGGGGCCCGCTGCATAGCGGAAGTTATCGAAATGATACGGAATGCTCTCCGGCTCTGCGGCATCCAGCCAGTAGTTTTTAATGCCGCAGTCATAGTAGCTCTTTTTAAGCTTATCCCAAACATACGCCCGCGCGTCCGGGTTCGTGGTGTCCATAAATGTCTCATAGCCGCCGCATTCCAGCATCGTTCTGCCGCCGCGGTCGGTATGCACAATGTAGCCCTTTTCGATCATCTCACCGTAATACGGGCTGCGTGGATCTACCGTCGGCCATACGGATACAAACAGCTTAACGCCCATCGCGCGCAGTTCATCCGCCATACCCTTCGGGTCGGGCCAATACGTTTTGTCAAAGTCCCACACGCCCTGATTCGGCCAGTGGAAAAAGTCGATGATGATAACGGAAAGCGGCAGCCCGCGGCGTTTATACTCCCGCGCTACGGATAAAAGCTCCTCTTGCGTCTGGTAGTGGCATTTACACTGCCAAAAGCCCGTCGCAAAGTCGGGCATCTCGCTCGGGAAACCCGTCGCGCGCGCGTACTGCGCCATGATCTCCTCCGGCGTGTCGCCGGCCGTCACCCAGTAATCCATCTGTTCCGTCGAGCACGCCGTCCACTGCGTTTTGTTCGTGCCGAACGTCACTTCGCCGATTGCCGGATTGTTCCACAAAAAGCCGTAACCAAGGCTCGAAACATAAAACGGAACGCTCACCTGTGCGTTGCGCTGCGCAAGCTCCAGCACAGCACCCTTTAAGTTAAACGTCTCCTGCTGGTACTGTCCCATGCCGTAGATCTTTTCTTCGGGGTCGGATTCAAAACGCACCTTCAGCGCATACCCGCCGCCGGGGTTCGGCATAAACTCGCGTGCCGAGATCATCAAAGCGCTGAAATCCGTGCCGCGCACCGTACGGTCGCGCACAAATTCCTGCAAAAGCTTCTTCCCGTTTCGGTCTAAAATCGTCACGCGCCCGTTTTCTTGTACGATCACGCTGATTTTTCCGTTTTTTAAGCAAAGCGCCTTCAGACCCTCATATTCCGTCTCCGTGATATCGATCTCGGTATTCTCGGACGGCAGCAGCGTCCAGTCCGGTGCCTGCCCTATTTTTCCCATTTTCACCGCGCGCACACGCACACTTGCGTCACCCCACGGCTCTGCGCGCAGCGTTTCTCCGTCGTAAGACCATACGATCGCGTTTCCGCTCTGTTTCAGCATGTTAAGCCTCCTTCGGCAAGTAAAATTCTGCGCAGCGCACCGCGTACATTGACGGCGCTCACCACAAACTGCGGCAGCTTTCGGTAGTTTTCATTGATGCACTCGCAAATTCCGTTTTCCTCAAAATCCGTCAGCAGCTCGTCCAGCATGTGCGCCGCATAAGGCGGATCACAGCGGTCAAAAAGCTCCAGCGCCCATCCGCTCGCCGTCGCCCAATACGCGCCGTTCTGGTATTCGCCCGCCGGAATGTCGATCAAAAGCTTTTCCCACGCCGCACCGTCCAAAAGCTGGCAGATCTGCCCGCGGTACATGTAGCGCTCCCGGTTGCGGAGCAACCATGCGGTCATGCCGCTGCGCAGACTTTCCTCCATCGGAAACCCGATAGCCCACGCATACAGCATGCCCCATACATCGTGCTGCCTGCAGTCTCCGTCCGCCGCAAAGAATGCTTCGGCCTGCGCGTCCCAAAGCTTATGGATATTCTCTTCCACGCAGCGCGCTTTCCGTTCGTATGCGGCTGCCGCTTCCTCCTTTTGCAGCAGCGTGTCATACAGCCGCGCCATTTGCTTTGCGGCCCGCCAGAAAAGCACAGATTCCATAAAAAGCCGCCCGGTCTTGCACACGGTATCCGTAAACCCATACGGCGAGTGCGGCGCCGCCGCATCGTTATAGACCAGCCCTTCTTCGCTCAGCGGAATGCACGCCATGCCGCGGTCAAGTGCCGCACACCACACCCGAAAGAGCGGCTGCGCACGCTTTTTCCCAATCATCTCAAAATACGCCGATACCGCAAAAATGAGAAACGGTGTGTTGTCCAAATTCGCCAGCCCAACAGGTGAACCCTTCGCGCCCGCCGCATAAACGGTTTCTCCGCTCGCCTCCACGCGGTCAGGGAACCACCCGTCCGCACGCTGCCCGCGCAGGATAAACCGAATGCAATCGCCTATCGCTTTCTCCCCCATCAGGTCGCCGACGTATTCTGTCATATAGGCGAAATCCCGCACCCACAGGGCATCGTAGTTGCCTACGCCGTCCGGCGTGAACAAAACCGTGCCGTCCGGCGCCGTTTTTTCACAGCCGCGCAGCAGCTCTGCCGAAAGCTTCGTCAACGTTTCATACGCTTTTCTCTTGTCCATTTTTAGCCCTCGGATCAGCCTTTCACGCCGCTGAACGCAATACCCTCAATGAAGTATTTCTGCGCGCAAAGGTACGCGATCAAGATCGGCACAACGGAAACGATAGAGCCGGCCATCACAAGGTTCCACTGCGTGGTGTAAACGCCCTTAAAGTACGCAATGCCAAGCGTCATCGTGTATTTTTCCGGCGAAGAGAGGTAGATCAGCGGGCCCATGTAGTCGTTCCACGTGTTCATCAGCGTGAACACACCGAGCGTCAGCATCGCCGGCACAACAAGCGGCAGCATAATGCGCCAGTACGTCATAAACGGGTTGCAGCCGTCAATTTCCGCCGCTTCCTCCAGCTCTCGCGGCAAGGACATAAAGAACTGCCGAAGCAAGAACACACCGAATGCCGAGAAGAACGCCGGCAGAATCAGCGCCAAGTGGTTATCCGTCAAGCCCGCCTTTGCAAACATCAGATATGTCGGGATCATCGTCACCTGTCCGGGCACCATCAGCGTCGCAATGTAGAAGAAGAACATCACGTTTCTGCCCTTAAACGAAATGCGCGCAAACGAATACGCCGCAAGGCTGCTGAAAAACAGCTGTCCCAAAACAACGAAGAACACGATCTTAATGGTGTTCAGCATGAACTGGAACATCGGCTGCTCCGTAAAGAGCTTCACATAGTTCTCCCACTGCGGCGGATCCGGGATCCACACCGGCGGGATCTTCACCGCGTCATACTGCGTTTTCAGCGAGGTGGAAAGCATCCAAAGAAACGGCACGACCATGATAACGGCAATGAGGATCAACACGATATACAGTAAGACCCTGCGCAAAACAGCGCTGCTTTTTTTCTTTTTCATAACAACTGCGGTACTGCTCATATCCCTTGCACCTCCTTATATGGATGACTCCGCCCAGTTCTTGGAACTGCGGTTTTGAATGAGCGAAACAATAAACACCAGAATGAACAGCACATACGCCGCGGCGCACGCATAGCCCATTTTGTAGAACTGGAAGCCGTACTGGTAAAGGTACATCGCAACGGTCTTGGTCGCGTTGACCGGGCCGCCGTTCGTCATGATATACACCTGGTCGAACACCTGCAAAGAGCCGATCAGCGACATCAGGGTCACAAAATACGTCGTCGGGCCGATCATCGGCACGGTGATCTTGAAGAACTTCTGCACGGAATTCGCGCCGTCAATCGTCGCCGCCTCATATAAGTCGTGCGGCACGCCCTGCAAACCCGCAAGGAAGATCGTCATATTGTAGCCGAGGCCCTTCCAAATGCTCATGATCGCAATGGAGATCATCGCCATGTTCGTGTCGGTCAGCCAGTGCACCGGCGGCAGGCCCACATAGCCGAGCAGCGTGTTCAAAAGGCCACCGTTATCTTCATACAGCATGCTCCAGATCAGCGAGACCGCCACCATGGAGGTGATGACCGGGATGAACGTCAGCGTGCGGAACGCGCCGATGCCGGGGATCTGTCTGTTAAACAGCACCGCCAGCAGCAAAGCTAAGATCACGCCCGCCGGGACCGTCAGCACGCAGTACCAAAGCGTGTTGAGCAGTGCCGTGATGAATTGATCGTCCTGAAAGAGCTTTATGTAATTTTCAAATCCAACAAAATTCGCTTCTGTGATCACGTCATAATCCGTAAAGCTGTAATATAGGGACATGAGGATCGGAAGCAGCATAAAAACAACAAAACCGATAAAGTTCGGGGCAATGAACAGGTAGCCCCAGAAGTTTTTTCTTCTTTGGATCTTATTGTGCTTCGTACTACTGTGCGCCATAAGCAGCCTCCCCTTTAGTAAAATGGGCAGCGGCGCCCGAACGGATAGCCGCTGCCCGCAAGCAGTTTTCTTTACTTTTCGTCCGCAAGGATCTTATTCACATCTTCGGCAGCCTTATCCAAAGCGGCCTGTGCGTCGTCCTCTTTGTCAAACATGTAAGACTGCAGGTCAATACCGAGCGTATTTTCAATCTGCGGCCAAGACGGGGTGAACGGACGCGTTCTGGAACACTCCATCTGATCGGAGATAACCTGAATGTAGGGGCCGTATTCCGAGTTGTTTGCATAGAAGTCCTTAAACTCCGGCTGCGGCGGAATGGTGATCCAGTTCTCCCAGAAGGTCTGTACAAAATCGGAGCAGGTCAGGTGAACGAGATAATCGTACGCTTCCTGCGGGGACTTCGTGTTGCTGAATACCGCAACGCCTTCGCCGCCGACTACGGTCGCCCGTGTCTTCTTCTGCGGAAGCGGTGCTACGCCGAACTTATCCTTGAATTCCGGGTCGCTGAGGAATGTGTTCAGGCTCCACGGGCCGTCGAGAACCATTGCAGTGATGCCGGAAGTAAAGCGGTTGACGCCGGTCGGCGCTGCCTGCAGCGGCACGCTCTTGTCCTCCTGTACCATCTTTTTCCAGAACTCCAGCGCTTCAACGCCTTCCGGAGAATTAAACACCGCCTCCGTACGGTCGTCATTCAGGAATTCGCCGCCGTTCTGCCACAGGAACGGGAGCCAGTTCCAGGTGTAACCACCGTTCTTATCGTAGACCGGCAGATCAAGGCCGTAAATGTTGTTGTCCGCGTCGGTCAGGGTCTTCGCTGCATTGCGCAGGTCGTCCCAAGTCCAGTCCGCAGTCGGCTCTTCAAGGCCCTTGTTCGCAAACATTTCCTTGTTGTAGAACAGCGCAAGGTTGTTAGAGGTGATACGCAGACCGTAAACGTCGTCCTTATAGACCATCGTGTCCCAAACGGAATCGTAGAACTTATCCTTGTATTCCTCAACGCCGTATTCCTTCAGCGCGAGCAGCTTGCCCTTAGAAGCGAGCTGTGTGCTCTGCACGCCTGCGTCTACAAAAGCAAGGTCAGGGTTGTTGCCGCCTGCCAGTGTCGCCTGAATTTTCGTGCTGTAAGAGTCGCTCGCGATCGGCACGACCGTCACTTCCACGCCGGTCGCTTCCTTATACGCCGCCGTGTCTTCCTGGATCTTATCGGCGCTGGCCTTTTCCCAGCCGTACACCCAGATCGTCAGCTTTGCGTCGGATTTACTGCCGTTATCGGTGTTGTCCGTTGTGCCGCCGGTTGTTGTGCTGTCCGTACCGCCAGAAGTGCTGCTCGTCGTTCCCGAGCTTCCGCATCCGGCCGCCGTTCCAAGCGACAGCGCGCCTGCCATAAGCATCGCCAAAATTCTTTTTGCTTTCATCTTCCTCCGTCCTTTCTTTCCGGCTCTTCCCCAATATTTCATGATTCTGCATCATGTCTGCCGGTTTGCTTGCCCTTATTATAGCCCGTACGTCTCCGTTTCACAACGTCACATATTTTGCTGTTTTGTATAACAATTTTTACCTAAAGGAGATTTTTTATCACAAATTATTGACTTTACCGCGTTTTTAGTCTATCGTAACGGTATCAACAATCGCTGAAAGAGGGTATAAAACCAGTGGCATATAAGACCTTTAACCGTTTTTTAAAATCGCTCAGCATCAAAAAGAAACTCACCTATACCCTCATCCCGGTCATTCTGGTCACGTACCTGCTTTCGGTCGGATCCGTTTATATGGTCTCTTTTCATGAAACGAAAAGCATCGTCAATCAACAGGTGCAAACGCTCGCCAATCAAAGAACACAGCTCGTAGACAGCTACCTCGACCAGCTGCGCACCGAAACAGAAATTTTCATGTTCGATACCGCTTTTCAAAAACGGTTTCGCACAAACCGCAGCACGCTCTCTTTAAGCCAGCAGGAGGAACTGAACAAGGAGATCACCCAGTATATGTACAGCATGATCATCAGCTATAACGTGTATGTGGAAAGCATCACGCTCATCAACAACCATCTCGATTCTTACAACTGGCACATGGACGGCCGCAATTCGTACAGCGCCTACATCTCCCGCCTGCTCTCGCTTTCCGATACGCTCACAGAGCTGGACGGCGGCATTTTGTATACATACGATAAGCTCGACCAAGGCGTCGTCACCATCGCCCGCCTCATCAAAGACCCCATTTACGACCGAAAGATCGGCATTTTTATGCTGGATTTCAACTTGGGCTTTTTAAACAAAATGACCGGTGTGCGCACAAAAGACCAAAGCGCTGCCGATGCCCTGCTCGCCATCGCCGACCAGAACGGCGACATCATCTATAACGACTCTCCGTTTTCAAAGGACGAGCTGTTCTCCGTTCAAAACGGCAGCGCCCGTCTTTCCGCCGACGGCATGCAGTACCAGATCGATTCCTCCAAGTCCGATGCGAACGACTGGATCTTATACAGCATCATCAACGAAACGGCGCTCTACCGAAACATCAACCGCAATCTTGTCTGGCAGGTCACGCTGATCCTCATTTCCATGCTGCTGATCTTTGCCGTGATTTTGCTCGTCTCCCGCACACTTTCGGGGCAGTTCCGCCACTTCATCGAAACCGTCAGCCACACCACCGCGCCCGATGAGCACGCGCTCATCACCGTGGACAGCGAAGACGAATTCCGCGACCTCGCGCAGGTCTATAACGATATGATCCTGCGCATCAACCATCTCATCGAGACCGTATACACAAAAGAGCTTCTGCTCAAAAACGCCGAGCTCAAAGCGTTTCAAGCGCAGATCAACCCGCATTTTCTGTACAACACGTTAGACTGCATCAACGGCCTTGTGGACCTCGACCGCCCGAACGACATCAAAAAGACCATCACCGCGCTCGCCAGCATCATGCGCATGAGCATCAAGGGCAAAGAGATCTTGACCGTGCGCGAAAACATCCGCTACATCAACGAGTATATGTTCATAGAGCAGCTGCGCTACCCGGATAACCTCATTTTCTTAAACGAGATCCCGGAAGAAATGATGGAGTTTTATATCCCGAAGCTGATCTTGCAGCCCATCCTCGAAAATTCCGTCATCCACGGCACCTCATCCCTGCTCGGCAAGGGCATGATCGCCCTTCTCGGCAAAGAAGAGCCGGACGCCCTCATTTTCACGGTAAGCGATAACGGCGTCGGTTTCCCGGAAGCCATTTTGCAGCTGTTCCGGGAAAGCCCGGAGAATCATCTTGATGATACCCAAACGCAAAGCCGTCTCGGCCTTTTAAACATCCAAAAGCGCATCCACCTGATGTACGGCACGGAATACGGTCTCACGCTGCAAAATCTGCCCGCAGGCGGCTCCCGCGTCACGATCCGCCTGCCGAAGATCACCACCCCCTAAACAGAAAGGAACCTGCCGCCATGAAGATCCTCGTTGTAGATGATGAACACATTCTGCGTACTCGCCTGAAATCCGTCTTAGAGCAATCCGGGCTGCCGCTCAGCGCCGTTTTCACCGCAGAAAACGCACTAAACGCCATAGAGTGCATTGAAAAAGAGCAGCCCCAGATCGTCATCACCGATATCCGCATGCCGATCATGTCCGGCCTGGAGCTCGCCACCCACATCCACACGCACTATCCGCAGATCAAAGTTATCCTCGTCACCGGCTACTCGGATTTTGAATACGCGCGCACCGCCATTCAAAACAACGTTTTCGAGTACCTTTTAAAGCCCATCGATTCCGAAAACCTGATCGCGGTCATCCTGCGGGCGCAAAAAGAGATCGAATCCGCCGAGAAAAACGAGCGCCTGTTTAAAGTGTTCAAGGAACATTTTTCCGATAACCTGCAATCCGCCCGCCGCCAGTTCGTAGAGAACTTGCTTTTCAGAAGCGGCGTGTTTCAAAACGCGGACGACCTGCGCGAAGCCTACGGGTTCAATTTCAAAACCTATCGCCTCGTTTCCGTGTGCTGCCGTACCGCCATGGATGCCGCACAGCTTGAAAGTGAATATTACTGCACACACCTTGTCGATGAGTATATGCAGGAAGCGCAGCCCGGCATCATCACCTACATTTTCGGCAATTTGATCTTCATGCTCTGGAACGTCGAAAAGCCCGACCCCTACGACGATAACGAAGCTCTGCTCGGCTTCCTGCGCGACCTGCACGCCAAAGCGCGGCGCAATTTTCTCGGCATGCTCTCCGCCGGCATCAGTCAGGCTTCCTCTACGCTGAACAACATCCAAACGCTGCGGCACCAAACCTCAGAGTGCCTCGAATACATGCAGGAAAACAAAAAACAGGAATTTCTCTTTTACGAAGACATTTTAAACGATACCATTCATTGGGAGATCGAACCACAGATCGAAACGCTGACCGCCTGCGTACATGCCGGCAACACCGCCGGCGCGCTGCGGTATTTCGACCAAATGCGCGCCGATATACAGGAAAAACAGCCGGATACGGTCTATTCCGTATTCCTGCTCATCGTCTCCAAAGTCTGCCTCGTCATGCGCGAATACCGCAGCGAATCGTATGCGCTTTCGGAAGAAGTGGCCTTCATGTTGTCCGCCCTCAATACACAGCCCGATACAGGCATCGAATACCTGCGCAAGTGGCTCGCACAAATGTGTACATTAGTCTCGGAAGCGCAGAAAGAGCGCTCCAACTTCCTCGTCAGCGCCGTGTGCGAGTATATCAACACAAATTACGCACAGCCGATCGGCCTTGCGGAAGCCTCCCGCCATGTGGGGCGCAACGCGTCCTACATCAGCCGCCTGATCCGCGAGTGCACAGGCAAAAGCTTCACGCAGATCTTGACCGACAAGCGTATGCAGGAGGCCAAAAAGCTGCTCAAAGAAACAAATTTAAAGGTCAACGAGGTCGCTGAACGCACCGGCTACATGAACGTCCGCTATTTCACGCGCATCTTCAAAGCCGCCATGAACATGTCTCCCTCCGATTACCGCAGCTTAAGCGCCGCCTTTTTGTAATTTTCAGCACAAAAAACGACCCGCAAACGGAATTTTCTCCGTCCCGAGTCGTTTCTTTATACCTGTTTGGTTTTACTCCCGCGGCACCACAAACCAGTGCTGATTTTCCTGCAGCTTTTCCTCTGCGCGCTTCAAAAGCGCTTTCGCGTCGATAAGGTAGCACGTCGCGTCGCCGATCTTCCCCGTGACGATCTCATTTTTCGCGGGGTCCAGAATCTCCTTCACGCGGCGGTACGTCGTCTCCCAGCCCTTAAAATCGTGGCCGTACATGTACTTTTCCTCGCCGTTCACAACGTAGCGGATCTTCTCCTTCGTCAAGACGTAGTCCGTGCCGAAGCGCTCCTCCACGCCGTGCATGAACGTGCAGCAGTCAAGCACCTCGCCGATGAACAGCAGCCGTCCGCCGATCTCCGGCAGCTTCATAAACGGCGAGTTCTTCCCCACCGGGGTGATGTCCTCCCCATGCAATGCTGTCAGCTCAACCGCACGCTTGCCGCGCGCACAAACGGAGTGCGTCGGGTGCACGCTGCGCACCGCGCCCGGCATTTTCCAAAACGTGCGCGGCAAAAGCCCGATGCACGGCACGGTTTTGTCCGCGTCAAACACCGGGTGCTCCGGCGTGACGTTCTCATACGTCAGCGCAGGCAGCAAAAGCGTGCCGTCGTCGCCAAGCGCCGCCTGCAACGTGTCGAGCACCGTCTCCGGCGTCTCCTTTGTCCCCAACGCCTTCATCGATGCGTGCACCAAAATCGTCTCACCCTCTTTGATTCCCAGCGCTTTCATATCCGCCAAAAGCTTCTTCGCATCATTCATTTGAGTTTTCCTCCCCACAAAACAATACCCAAGCAGCGCTTACTCAGGCTTTTTTATTTCACCGAATCAATCGTCCCGCCGCCCAAAACGCGGTCGCCGTCGTACAGCACGACGGACTGCCCGCAGGTGATGGCGCGCTGCGGCTCGTCAAAGACGACCTTCAGGCTGTCCGGTCCTGTCTGCGTCACGGTCGCCCACTGCTCGGGCTGGCGGTAGCGCACCTTCGCCTTAATGTGCATCGGCTCCTTGATTTCCGCGACGGAAATCAAATTAATGCCGCTCGCTGTGAGCTCCTTTTTGAAAAGCTCGCTTTCCGGGCTTAGTGTCACGGTGTTCTTCTCAATATCCACCGATTTCACATACAGCGGTGCCGGCAGCGCGAGCCCCAGACCCTTGCGCTGGCCGATCGTGTAGCGGATCACGCCGCGGTGTTGCCCCAGCACGTTGCCATCTGTGTCCACAAAATCCCCGGGCGGGTACGTTTTGCCCGTGTACTGCTCGATGAAATCGGCATACGAGCCGTTCTGCACAAAGCAGATGTCCTGACTGTCGTGCTTTCTCGCATTGATGAAATTGTGCGCCTCCGCAAGCGCGCGCACTTCACACTTCTCCATGCCGCCGAGCGGGAACTGCACGTGCTTTAGCTGCTCCTGCGTCAGCGACCACAGCACATAGCTTTGGTCTTTATTGTGGTCAACGGCCTTTTTCAGGAGATACCGCCCCGTGTTTTCGTCAAAATCGATTTGCGCGTAATGCCCCGTGACAACATAATCATAATTCAGCTCAACCATGCGCTGAAACAGCTTATCAAACTTCAAATAGCGGTTGCAATCGATGCACGGGTTCGGCGTCACACCCGTTTCATAAGAGTGCACAAACTTGTCGATAACATCCGTTTTGAAGCGGTCGGCAAAATTAAACACATAGTACGGCATGTCAAGCGCATACGCCACACTGCGCGCGTCCTCTACATCATCAAGCGAACAGCAGGTATGCTCGCGACGCAGACCGACGTCCTCATTCTGGTACAGCTTCATGGTCGCGCCCATGCAGGTGTAGCCCTTTTCTTTCATAAGCAGCGCCGCCACACTGGAATCCACGCCGCCGCTCATGGCTATGATCGCTTTTTTACACATAGTTTCGGTAAAACCCTTTCGTTATCGTTTCACATCGCCGCGCGCGGTGACGATCTCATAGCCCGCCGACTTCACGCGCTGCTCCAGACACCCGCGGCACTGCGCGGCCTCTTCCCCTGTGCAGATCTTGTTCTCGTACAGCTCATAAAGCTTTCGCACACGCACCGGCGAAAGGTTCGGCATCACAACGTTTCCGCCCGCCTTCAGCCCCAGCTCGCGCCCTTGCGGGTGAATGGTGCCAAGCGCCGTCGTAGACGGCAAAAGCGCATACGGAAACAACAAACGCAATATTGAGAGAAGCCGCAGTGTCAGCTCGAGCGAGCCGCTCTTTTCATTTGCAAACGGCGTCTGCGCGTGCGTGATATACGGCCCGATGCCGATCATGTCCGGCTGCAACTTCTGTAAAAAGCGCAGGTCAGAAATAAGATTCTCCGTCGTCTGATACGGCGAACCCACCATAAAGCCGGAACCTACCTGATACCCGATGTCCTTTAGATCAAAAAGACATGCTTGCCGGTGTAAAGCGCTCAACTCATTCGGGTGCAGCTTGCCGTAATGCTCGGGATCGGCCGTCTCGTGACGCAAAAGATAGCGGTTTGCGCCCGCATCAAAATACTTCTGGTAGCTTTCGCGGCTCTTTTCGCCGATGGAAAGCGTGATGGCGCAGTCCGGGTGCTGCGCATGGATGGCCGCGACGATCTCACAGATGAGGTCATCCGTGTAGAACGGGTCCTCGCCGCCCTGCAAAACGAACGTGCGAAAGCCGAGGTCGTACCCCTCCGCGCAGCAGGAGAGAATCTCCTCTTTCGTCAAACGGTAACGCGTCGCGTTTCGGTTATCCCGACGGATGCCACAATAGTAACAGTTATTTTTGCAGTAATTCGTAAACTCAATGAGTCCGCGCACGTACACGTCCGTGCCGTAGTGCGCGCGGCGCACCTCGTCCGCGGCCTTTTGCAGCGCCGCATCATAGGCGTCAGTCTCCAAAATCGTCTTAAATTCCGCATCGCTGAGGTTACGCTGCTCGCGCAGACGGTCGACCAAAGCGTTAATTTCATTTGCGGTCATGAAATTCCGCCTTTCTTTATTCGGTGTCGCTCACTCCGCCTGCAGCTTTTCCAGCGTGCGCATCGCAAGGATCGTGCCGGAAATGAGGTCGTCGAGCGTCCGGCCCAGCATATCTGCACCGCGCTGAATGACCTCACGGGAACAGCCCGCGGCAAAGTTGAGCGCCTTGTATTTTTTCTTTACAGATTTAAGCTCCAAGTCGAGCGTGCTTTTCGACGGACGCATCAGCGCCACCGCGCCGATGCGCCCCGTCAGCTCGTCCACGGCGTACAGCACCTTTTCCATCTCGTGCTCGGGCGCAATGTCCACCGTCAGCAAATAGCCGTGGCTCGCCGTTGCGTGGATAAGGCGTTCGCTTTGCATCCATCCGCAAAAGAACTAAAAGCATACGGTTTTACTATGCTTTGATTTTACACACGAAGCGTCGCCTTGTCAAGGAAATTAAGCGAAGTTGCGCCATACGCCGAAAATGAGCGCCGAGAGGAACCACGCCGCCCACAGCGCAATGGAAAAGCGCTTAAAAAGCAGCGGCGGTTTGCTCTTTGCATACCGCACCGCTTCCAAAACGCCCCAAAGGAGCGCAAACGGCAAAAAGAACAGCATAAAGGGGTTCAGCGCCCACGCACCGGCAAAGTCCAATTGCAAAAGCGCTGCGATCATCCGTGTCGTTCCGCAGGAAGGACACAGCACGCCGAAAACCTTGCGGACGAGGCACGGCGGACGAAGAATATACAAAACGACAAGCACAGCCGCAGCACCGAAAACCGTTGCCAAGGCCCGCTTAATCCGTCTTTGTCTCTCCCCGCTCATATCTCGCTCTCCTTTTAAACTTAACATTTCTATTGTACTGCAAAAGCAGAATACCGTCAAGCGCTGCAAGTTTGTTTATCTTTTGCACACTTTATGTAAAAAGTGTTTGCATTTTCGAAAAAACTTCTTGCAATTTCTGTGTTTTGTGATATAATCAAACTTACAGTAAACTTTAATGTGTTGTACGAAACGGCACAACTATTCTCGGGAGGAATTCAAAATGAACACTGGTTATCTTGGCGATACGACCCCAAAGCTCGGTTTCGGTCTCATGCGTCTGCCGATGATCGGCGACGAGATCGATATGGAGCAGACGAAAGCCATGGTCGATACTTTCATGGCAAAAGGCTTTACGTATTTTGACACCGCATACGTATACATCAACGGCAAAAGTGAGGTCGCAGCGCGCGAAGCCATTGTGAAGCGCTACCCGCGTGACAGCTTCACGCTCGCTACAAAGCTACCCCTTTGGGACAACATAGAGACGGAAGCCGACATGCAGCGCATTTTCGATGAATCTATGGAACGCGCAGGTGTCGAGTATTTCGATTACTACCTGCTGCACTCCATGGACAAAGCGAAGTTCGAGAAAGCCGACCGCATCGGCGCGTGGGACTTCCTTTTCAAGATGAAAGCACAGGGCAAAATCAAGCACTGCGGATTCTCGTTCCACGACAGCGCGGAAGTGCTCGACGAAGCGCTCACCAAGCACCCGGAAGTCGAATTCGTCCAACTCCAGCTCAACTACATCGACTGGGAAAACGATAACGTGCAGTCCAGAAAGTGCTACGAGGTCGCCGTCAAGCACAATAAACCCATCATCGTTATGGAGCCGGTCAAGGGCGGTTCCCTCGCAAGCATGAACAACGAAATTCAGGGCATCATGAAGGCACAGAATCCTGATCTTTCCATCCCGTCTTGGGCTGTCCGTTTCTGCGCAGGTCTCGATAACATCCTCACCGTGCTCTCCGGTATGAGCACCAAAGCGCAGCTTGACGATAACGTCTCCTACATGGAGCACTTTGAGCCGCTCAGTGACAAGGAGCACGAGGTGCTGAAAACCGTCGTCGAAAAGCTCAACGCCATTCCCACTATTCCATGTACCGGCTGCCGGTACTGCGTAGACGACTGTCCCATGCAGATTCACATCCCGGACATTTTCCGCGCCGTAAACCACCAGAAGCAGTTCGGCTCCGAGGATAATGTCGATCGCAGCGGCTACGAATCCGCAACACGCGAAGGCGGCAAGGCAAGCGAATGTCTCCATTGCGGTTCCTGCGAAGCGCACTGCCCGCAGCACATCCACATCATCGAAGAACTCGAAGATGCCGCAAAACGGTTTGAAGGCTGAGTAAAAACCACGACATAAAATCGACCGGGAAGCACAGCGCGTGTTTCCCGGTCTTTTTCCGTTTATTTTTCCTGCACGGCAATGATGACCTTCATCGTCGTCTCACGGTTCGCGTCAATGTATTTATACGCGTCAAGGTACTGCGCAAACGGGAAAATTTTCGAGATAAGCGGCTTTAACTGCACTTTGCCCGCTTCCACCAGCTCTATCGCGCCCACGTAGTCCTCGTGGCGGTACATCATCGTGCTCTTAATGTCAAGCTCGTGGTCGTTCGCCACGGCCAGATCAACAGTCGCCATGTCGGCAAACACTGCCACAAGCACAATCACGCTGCCCTTGCGCGCATACTGAATGGCCTGCCCCATCGTCACGTTGTTGCCCGCGCAGTCATAAATGACGTCCGCCTTGTCCGGGCCAAACGCTTCAACGAGCGCCTCGCCGAAGTTCTTCTCCTTCGTGTTCACGCAAACGTCCACGCCGCATTCCTTGGCTTTCTCCAAACGGTAGTCGCTCACGTCGGTGATCATCACCTTCGCCGCGCCAAGGCCTTTTGCCGCCTGCGCCACAAGGTTGCCGATCGTCCCCGCACCGAGCACCGCAATGTTCATGCCGGTCACGTCGCCCATCTGCCGCACGGCGTGCACCGCCACCGCAAGCGGCTCCAGCATCGCGCCCTCTTCAAAGCTCATGCTTTTAGGGATTGGTGTCACTTTCTTTGCGTCCACCGCAAAAAATTCGGAAGCCGTGCCCGTCGTCTGGAAGCCCATGACTTTCAGCTCCTCGCACAGGTTGTACTTGCCGTGCCGGCACGGATAGCACTTGCCGCAGTACACCTGCGGCTCAATCGTCACTTTCTGCCCGACGGTAAGCCCTTCGACATTCGCACCGCACTTTACAATTTCGCCCGAGACCTCATGCCCCTGTGTCACGGGATATTTCGTGAACGGATGCTTGCCGTGGTACACGTGGATGTCTGAGCCGCAAACGCCGATGTCCATAATTTTCACCAGCACCTGCCCGTCCCCGATTTCCGGCACGGGAATTTCCCGGAAAATGATCTTGCCCGGCTCTGTCATAACTTGTTGAAGCATACGCTTTCCTCCCAACTACTTTAGTAATTTTTGTATCTGCACTTCCGTCGCCGGAAGCAGGTTTTTAAGGTGTGCAATCATTTTTTCTTCGGAGACCTTCGGTTCGCTCTTATATGCAGACGTCACATAATCGTACCCGAATAAATGCTCCGGCGTCGTGTACTGTGCCACCGCCCAGCCGTAGGGCCTGCCGTTTTTATCCTTTAGGCGGATAAAATCCGAAACGCACAAATACGTCTGCATTTGCAGCCGCGTGATGCACGTTTCAAAGCCCGTGTTGCCGCCTTTGCGGTAATCGAGCTTCTTTTTGAGGAATTTTGAAAGAATTTCGCCCTCCGCATGGACTGTGTTATACAGCTCCTCGTCCTTGTGGAACACCAGTCCGTCATCGCAGCGCGCGTCAAAATCATAGCCGTCACGGCGGAAATTTACAAGCTCCGGCAGCCATTCCCGGCTGACAAACCCCGCTTTTTTCTGGAAAAGCTTGCCGTACACGCAGCGCTTCGTCTGCGCCGCCGGGCCTTTCCACTCCCAAGGTCCGTCGCGGTCTTCAGCGAACCAATACGCCGGCGCGCACATCTCCTCCACCGAAAAGCCCGGAATGTCATTCGGAAAAAACGGCAGAAAACCGTAGTATTCCACCGCCTGCAAAAGGTCTTCCATGCTCTCCAATTTCCGTTTCATTTTCCACGCCCTCTTTTCTTTATATCGCTTCCAGTATAGCGTGTTTTCACCACAAAATCAAGATGTGCTGTTTAATTTTAGGCGCATATAAACAAAAGTAGTCTGCATTTTCTGCAAGCTATCGTTATGGTTTTATTCGGAAAGAGATGCGATTAGCCGTTCATTATATCCAAAACGAGCTTCACGATTATAACGACCATACCCACACCGCCCATCGCAAGGCCGATATCGGCCTTTTTCAGCGTCGGTGCGTCTGGGAACGTGCATCATGGGGTCTTATACAAGCAGGAAACCCGTGCTTTGGCGTCAGGAAGCCAAAGCTTCGGGCACAATTTATGCCCTCAAGGCAGTTTAACTTAACATGAAATTGAAAAATATGTATCGTTTGTTTGGTGGAAAGTTTCACTGCGCAGCGATATACTGAATGCAGAAAGGAAGTGGAGCTTATGCTCGCCGATAATCTCATTTTGCTGCGCGGCCTTAAGGGGCTGACGCAGGAGCAGGCGGCGGAAATCGCCGGGGTGGCGCGGCAGTCCTACTCCAAGTGGGAGCAGGGCGAAACCGTGCCGGACATTGAAAAATGCGACCGCCTTGCAAGGCACTACGGCGTGACGCTGGACGCGCTTTTGCACGACCAAAACCGAGTGGGCCACACGGCCCTCGCCCCTGCCCCTGCGGGCAAGCACCTTTGGGGCGCGGTGACGCTCGGCGCGCGCGGGCAGATCGTTATTCCGAAGGCGGCGCGGGAAATGTTCGAGCTGAAGGAAGGCGACCGGCTGATCGTGCTCGGTGACGAAGGTGAAGGCATTGCCCTTGTGAAAGCAGAAGACTTTGAGCGAAAAATGCAGAAAGCGCTCGAGATGAGCCAACGCCCTGCCGAGCCGTAAGGTTTGCTTCCGCAAAATTGTTACACATTCAGAGAGGAGAAGAATTCTATGAATTGCCCGAAATGCGGAAAAGCGATGTGCGAGGGATACTTGTTTACAAGCAAGGACGGCGCGTTCAGCTTTGCGAACACCGTGCCCGGCGTATTTGAAAACGCCAAAAACGTCGACGGCTTTGTGGAGATCACGCCGTTAAAGCCAAGCCATCGCGTGCGGATACAGGCGAATATCTGCGAAGACTGCCGCACGGTGGTTTTTGACTATTGAGCTTAAATTAAGAGCCCGAAAAAGGAAACTGAAAAAGACGAAATACAAGAGAACCTAAAAACAGCGAGGTGCTGTGGGTATCCCCATGCACTTCGCTGTTTTGTTTGATTTTCAGCCGGGATCAGCCCATATTGGAGAAGCGTTCCACAGCTTTTGTGAAGTTTTCGATGATTTTATCTGCGTCGCCGTGCTCGATGCTGTCGCGCACGCCGTGCTTGATGTGCCCCTCTAATACGATCTTGCCGCAGCCGTGCAAAGCGGATTTTGCGGGAAATGGCTCACAGCTTTAAAAGCGGGATGGACGCTCTGCACGTTTCGATCAATTCGCGGTCGGCGAGCGCAGGAATCGCGCCTTTTTTCGTCGCGCAGACGGAGCCTGCGGCGTTTGCAAAATCGGCAGCATCGCGCAGCTCGGCTTCATTGATCTCGGAAACGGGCTTGCCGGTCTCCATGAGCTTTGTGAGGAACGCGCCGAAGAAGCTGTCGCCGGAGCCGGTGGTATCGACGACTTTTGTATCGTAGGTGTTGAGCGTTAAGGTGGTTTTCGGAGTGCAGACGACGCAGCCCTTTGCGCCGCGCGTGATGACCGCCGCCTGCACGCCGAGCTTAAAGAACTCCTTTGCGCCCGCTTCGATCTCGGTGCAGCCGGTGAGCATTTCGAGCTCCTCATCGGACGCTTTGACGACATCGGCAAGCGGCAGCAGACTCTTCATGGCGTGGATGCCCGTTTCGGCGTTCGGCCAAAGCGGTGCGCGCCAGTTCGGGTCGTAAGCGGTGATAGCACCGTGCTCGCGGGCGTAGGAAACAATCTGCGGCACAGCCGTGCGGCCCGGCTCTGCAGTAAGCAGAAGCGAGCCGAAGCACAGCACCTTGGCGTTTGCGAGCGCATCCTTATTGACCTCATCGAACGTGATTTGCGTATCGGCGCCGGGGTTACGGTAAAAGCTGAAATCGCGGTCACCGGATTCGGACAGCTGCACAAACGCGAGCGACGTTGCGGTATCGTTTGAGAAATGGAGGTTTTCGACATCAACATTTTGCTTAACGAGCGTATCACGCAGGAACGTGCCGAACATGTCCTGTCCCACCTTGCCGATGAAGCCTGCGGATACACCGAGGCGCGCGGCCTGCACGGCGACGTTTGCCGGTGCGCCGCCGGGGTTCTGCTCAAAAATCGGGATGCCGGCCGGCGTTTTGCCTGCGGGGGTAAAATCGATCAGAAGTTCACCGAGTGCGTAAAAATCTGCCATGAAAAACAGCTCCTTAATTACAGAATATTTTCATCAATGCACTTTAAGACAAATTCGCTGAACAGGGAGTTTGACCATGCGAACCACGGGCGCGTGAACTTAGAGGGGTCGTCCTTATGGAAACCCTCGTGCATGAAGCCCTTGCCGTCATCGGTCGTTTTTAACATGTAGAGAAGCGCTTTGCATTCCTCCGGGTCACGGCTTGTGAGTCCCTGCATGGAAAGCGCGATATGCCAGATGTACTCCGGCGGGGTGTGCGGGCTGCCGACACCCTTGGCCGCGGTGCCCTCGTAATAATACGGGTTTTCTTTGCTCAAAACAAAGGCACGGGTGTTTTTATAAATTTCGTCGTCGGCGCTGCAGTAGCCGAGGTACGGGATAGACATAAGACTCGGGACGTTGGCGTCATCCATGAAGACGTAGTTGCCAAGGCCGTCGGTCTCATAGGCGTATATTTTGCCGAACTTCGGGTGCTCGACGACGCCGTATTTTTCGATGCCGTCTCGAATCTCGGACGCGAGCTTTTCGGCACGGGCGGCGACTTCCCCGTCCTTATAGATCTCACGCATGATCTCCGCGGTGTAGCCGAGGGTTACGACGGCGAACATGTTGGACGGGATGAGATAGCCGTAGACGCAGGCGTCGTCGCTAGGACGGAAGCCGGACCAGGTCATGCCCGTGACGGAGACCGGCGCGCCGTGGCCGTCGTGCGTAAGGGTATCGGTGGGCGGGCAGTTAGTGCGGCGGAAATAGTACGGGGACTTGCTGTGATCCTGCTCGACAGTGAAAAGGTCGAGGATGCGCAGGGTGCTCTTTTTGTACTGGTCGTTAAACTGGCCCGTGCGGCCGGTCTCTTTCCAGAGAAGGTACGCGAGCTGCACCGGGTAGCAGAGCGAATCGATCTCATACTTGCGCTCCCAGGCCCACGGGGTCTCGAAATCGGTATCGTCGGACTCGCCGCCGGCGGTCTGACCGAGCGTTTCCGCGGCGTATTTCGGCCAGCACATGCCGTTCGCTTCCTGATTGAACGCGTTTGCGTAGGGGTCGATATCAATGCACTTGAATTGGCGGTTCACGAGGCCCTCAATGCAATCGGCAACCTCTGCGTCGTGCTTTGCGACAGGCAGATAGTGGCGAACCTGCGCGGTGGAATCACGCAGCCACATGGCGGGGATATCGCCGGTGATGACGAAGGTATCTTTTTCGCCGATGGTTTTGACGGTGGTATCCATGGTGTTGGGGTAGCAATTTTTGAAGAGCTCCGAGAGCTTCGCGTCGTTTGCGAGCTTTTCCTCGCAGATGCGCTTGACTTCCAAATCAATGGCTTTCATGGGATGATTCCTTTCGGTATTTTATAAATGAGGTATCGGTAAGCGGAACGTAAACGTTTCGCCCGCCTTTTCAAAGGCGGCGGGGTCTTGGGGCAGCACCCTAAGTCGCTTTCCGTAGAAAGCGAAAGCCTTTTGCCTGCTCCAAGATCAGGAGGGTAGCCGAAACAGTCCAGTGGACTGTTTCGGTGTAGGGGACCCTATCAAGGGGTCTCCCGAAAAGGCGAAGCCTTTTAGAAAAGGTCGATCAAAGACTTTATTCGTTCGCGATTACGGGAAATCGGTGATTAAAGGCTCTGCAAAAACTCCGCTGCGAGGTCGAACCACTTGCCGACGTGCGGCAGAAGTTGGGCGTCGCTGTTCGAGGTGACTTCGTTGCAAAGCGACAGGCCGTGGCCGCCCTCCGGGAACATGTGGAACTCCGTTTTGATGCCGTTTTTCTGCAAGGCGCTGACGAGCGTCAGGGCGTTTTCGACCGGGACGCAGTCATCCGGCTGGGTGTGCCAGACGAACGTGGGCGGGGTATCTTTCGTGACGAAGTTTTCGAGCGACTGATTCGCTTTTTCGAGCTCGTACTGCTCACCGAGAAGGTTCTTGATGGAATCGTGGTGGGCGAACGGGCCGGACGTGATGACCGGATATGAGAGGATCTGGCCGTTCGGGCGCAGAAGCTCGGACGGGCAGTTCATAGCCTCCGCAACGAACGGGCGGCTCCAGAAATTGCCGTAGCTTGCGGCTAAATGGCCGCCGGCGGAAAAACCGATGGTGAAAACCTTTTCGGGGTCACAGCCGTACTTTACGCCTTCTTCGCGGACGTATTTCACGGCGGTGGCAACTTCCAGAAGGGCAGTCGGAAAGCGCGCCGGGGCAACGGAATAGCGCACGACAACGGCGTTCATACCGATGGCATTGAAGCGCATGGCGATGGGCTCGGCTTCACGGTCGGACGTAAAGGCGTACGCGCCGCCCGGGCAGACGATGACGGTGGGGCGCTTTTCGATGGGAACCTCTTTTGAAAGATCCAGAAAATACGTATACATGGCTGCGTAATCCGCAGAGCCCGGCACGTGCAGTTCGATTTTTTCATGTATCATAAAGACAACTCCTTTGGCCGCAAAATTGCAGGATAAACTATACTGTCTTTAGTATATCAGCTGTTGACGGGCGGTGCAAGGCGATTTTGTGAAAATTTGGGTATTATCACGCTTTTTAGAATAATGTTGGGTAAAAAAGAAAGCCGCTGCCCGGTTTGGGTGCGGCTCTCAGCTAAACGAACTTACTTCGTTTTCTTTGCGGTTTTGGTGGTTTTGGCGGCTGCCTTCGTGGTTTTGGCGGCGGGCTTGGCTTCGGCTTTAACTTCTGCCTTGACTTCCGGCTTGGCTTCGGCTTTCACCTCTGCCTTAGCTTTCTCTTTTGCAGCCGGCTTTGCGGTTTTTGCGGCGCACTTTGCCGGGGCTTTCTTTTCCTTTTCGACCTCGGTGAGCACCCAGTTCTGGTTATCGCCCTTCACGAACTCCCAAAGCTGTGCCGGTGCGCCGTCTGCATCGCTGATGTCCTTGATGTCGACGACCTTGCCGGACGCGACATGCGTGATGCGGCGGCAGCCCTTGACGGTAGTGGTCAGCTTCCAGAGCTGGGAAGCGTTGCCCTGTGCCTCTGCGAGAACGAGTGCGGTGCCGTTTTCTGCCTCACCCGGAACGGTGAGCGCGAGACCGCTGACCTTATGGACGAGCTGCACGGACGTGCCTTCTGCCGGGACGGCGCACCAGACCTGCGTTTCGCCGTCGTTTGCGGTCATCTGCACGGCAGAGCCGCCGCAGGAAGCGAGAACCTTACCGCTTCTATGGTTTGTGATAACGTATTTCTTTTCTGTCTTTTCTGCCATGAATGATCTCTCCTTTATGAATAAACCTATGCTTTTCGTATATCATTTTCTGATTTTCTATGTACGATAATTAAGTATAATCATAAATTCCTGCAAAGTCAAATCGGCCGCAAGGACTTTTATCTGCGGGTTTTACAATGAGAATTTTGCTGTTTACGGCAGATTTTGACGGGTTTTTATCTCTCTATCGTGAAAAGTGTCAAAAATCCGGATAGATTTCAGGATAGATTTGAAAATTGAATTGACTTTTTCCATAAAATGTTAATTTGTTTTTTGCGGATATTCTACAAGCAAAAGGAAAGAATTCACAAAATCGTAAGAGAAATTTACGTTTTATATCCTTGCATTCGGGTGGTGTATCGTGTATTCTTATATTTAGATAAGAAAAAGGAGATCGTAACGGGATGGATAGCTTAGACCGTAGACAGGGGCTTTCTTCGGAGCAGGTAGCGCAGCGCGTGCGCGACGGGCTTTCAAACGCCGATGAGGGCATTAAGACCAAAACCGAAAAGCAGATCATTTTAGAGAATACGTTCACGTTTTTTAACATTTTGAACTTTGTACTGGCGCTGTTCGTTTTGCTGGTGGGCTCGTTTAAGAATCTTTTATTTTTGGGCGTTATCTTTTCTAATATTATTATCGGTTCGTTTCAGGGCATAAGAGCGAAACGGACGATTGACAAGCTCTCCCTCATTTCCGCACCGAAGGCTTCTGTGCTGCGCGACGGAAAACTGCAGACGATACCCGTGAGCGGGATTGTGATGAACGATGTGCTGCACCTTTCGACCGGGCAGCAGATCTGCGCCGACGCCATCGTTTTGGATGGCGAAGCGGAAGTGAATGAATCGCTCATCACGGGCGAAAGCGATCCGGTCTTGAAGCGCGCAGGTGACGAGCTGCTTTCCGGCAGCTTCATCGTTTCCGGCAGCTGTTACGCCGAAGTGGAGCACGTAGGCCGCGAAAACTACGCAAACCGCATCGCAAACGGCGCGAAGTATGTGAAGCGCACGAACTCCGAAATTCTCCATTCCCTCGATTTCATTGTAAAGACGCTCAGCTTTACGCTGGTGCCGATTGGCATTTTGCTTTTCTGCAAGCAGTTTTTTTTGCTGCATGACACGATCCGTGAAGCCGTTGTGAGCACGGTCGCCGCGATCCTCGGCATGATCCCGGAAGGGCTCATTTTGCTGACAAGCGTGGTGTTCGCCGTGAGCGTACTGCGGCTTTCACGCTACAAGACGTTGGTGCAGGACCTGTACTGCACCGAATCGTTGGCACGCGTAGACGTGCTATGCTTAGACAAAACAGGTACGATCACCGAGGGCACGATGCAGGTGGACGAGCTGCACCCGCTGACGGGCTACACCGAAGAGGACATGACGGCTCCGCTGAAGGCGCTTGTGCAGGTTTTGACGGACGACAACCCGACGTACAACGCGGTGAAAGCATACTTTCCCGGCGGATCGGACTGGAAAGCTGCGGCGACGGTGCCGTTCTCCTCTGCGAGAAAGTGGAGCGGCGCGTATTTCGGCGAGCGCGGCACGTATGTGATGGGCGCGGGCGAATTCATTTTGGGCGAACGCTTCGGTGCGCTGCGTGAACACACGGAGGAATATGCGGCGCGCGGCGAACGCGTTTTGCTGCTGGCCCACTCCGCAAAGCCTTTCCTTGAAAACAAGGTGCTGCCGGACGACATTAAGCCGGTGGGCTTCATTTTAATCAGTGATAAGATCCGCACGGAAGCACCGCAAACGCTGCGCTATTTTGCAGAGCAGGGCGTGACGCTGAAGGTCATCTCCGGTGACAACGCCGTGACGGTCTCCAACATTGCACAGAAGGCCGGCCTGCCCCACGCGGAAAACTACTGCGATGCGACGACGCTGCACACCGACGAGGAGATTGCGGGGGCAATTGAGCAATACAGTGTGTTTGGCCGCGTGACGCCGCAGCAGAAACTGAAATTTGTGCAGGCATTAAAAGACCACGGCCACACGGTGGCGATGACGGGCGATGGTGTGAACGACGTTCTGGCGCTGAAAGAGGCCGATTGTAGCATTGCGATGGCTTCCGGCAGCGACGCGGCGCGCACGGTCTCGAACCTCGTTTTGCTCGACTCCAACTTTGCTTCCATGCCGCAGGTGGTGAAGGAAGGCAGGCGCTCCATCAACAATTTGCAACGCTCTGCATCGCTGTTTTTACAGAAGACGATCTATTCGACGGTGCTGGGTGTGCTGTTCATTTTTCTTTCTGCTTCCTACCCGTTTGAGCCGATTCAGCTGACGTTTATCAGTTCGATTACGATCGGTATTCCATCGTTTATTCTGGCGCTGGAGCCGAACAACGAGCGTATAAGCGGCAGCTTTTTAGCGAACGTTTTGAAGAAATCGTTCCCCTCTGCCCTGACGATGATTCTTGGCGTTTTGTTTTTGACGCTGTTTAAGGGGCCGCTGAATTTGACGAACCCGCAGTTCTCGACACTTTCGGTCATTGTGGCGTTTGCCGTTGGGTTTATGCTGATGTTCAAGCTTTGCCTGCCGTTCAACGCGCTGCGCGGGGCGCTGTTCGGCACGATGGTGGCGGCGTTCTTTGTGGGATACATCGGCTGCATGGACCTGGTTTCCATGGTGCCGCTGACCGCCCCGATGCTGTTTATTTTGATCCCGCTGCTCATTGTGTCGGTCGTCTTTATGGTGCAGACGAACCATTTTATGGAGCATTTTGCAGAGCACCACACGCGGCGTTTGCTGCAAAGCAGGTTCTTCCAGAATCACCGCAGAAAGCGGCGTGAGGCGGCGCACAAAGACCGCCACGCCGCCCGCAGAACGCGCCGCCGCACAGAGCAGCCAAGCAAGGTGCGAGACGGTAAAAGAGCTTAATTTAGTTGAGATAATATAAAAACACCCCGGCAGGCGGTTTGGATGGCTTGCCGGGGTGTTCTTATGCGCTTGTTAATTTTACAGGATGCAGTATTTTGCCATGTAGTCTTCCATGGCAGGGAGGATATTGTTGTATTTTTCGGACTGCTTTAAGTACTCGTGGATGTCCTCGACGGTGACGATAGCGTGGACCTTGATGCCGAACTCCTCGTTGACCTCCATGATGGCGGTTTTGCCGGGAACCTTGCCTACCTCGCAGCGGTTGACGGAGATGAACATATCGTTGACTCTCACATTGCCGCAGCCGTAGAGGATCGGCATGGTCTCGCGCACGGCGGTACCGGCGGTGATGACGTCTTCGATGATAATAATTTTATCGCCGTCCTTCGGCTTGTAGCCGACGAGGCTGCCGCCTTCGCCGTGGTCTTTCTCTTCCTTGCGGTTGAAGAAGTAGGGCTTCGAGATGCCATACTCGTTATAGAGGGACGCGGCGGCGGCTGTGGCAAGCGGAATACCCTTGTACGCCGGGCCGAACATGGCGGAGAAATCTTCGCCGACGGTCTCCTTGATGAGCGATGCGTAGAACTTGCCGAGCTTTGCGATCTGCTCGCCGGTCTTATAGTTGCCGGTATTGACGAAGTACGGCGTATTGCGGCCGCTCTTCGTGACGAAGGAGCCGAAACGCAGCACGTCTGCGGACATCATGAACTCGATAAACGCCTTTTTGCTTTCTGTCAGCATAAAAACCATCCTTTATTTCCGTCATGGGTCGGAATTTATTTTTATCAGTATAGCATAGATTTATGTTTTCGTCAAAATTTTTTACGCGAACTTACGCTGCCGGAGAAAGGCCGTTTTCCGCCGACCACGTATAGACAGAATACGTATTGCCGTCCGTTGTAACGGCGACGGTGCCGTCTGTATCGGTGCGCAGGATCTTGCAGTTGCGTTCAGAAAGACTTTCGAGCGTTTCGTGGTGCGGGTGACCGTATTTATTATCCTGCCCGCAGGATATGACAGCGACAGCGGGGTTCACGGCGCGGAGAAAATCCATGGAGGACGATGTGGACGAGCCGTGGTGACCGCACTTTAAAACGTTTGAAGTGATGTCCGTTTCGCTTGCTAAGATATTCTCTTCAACCTCGGTTTCGGCGTCGCCGGTGAGCATAAAGGAGATATTGCCGTAGGTGAAGCGCAAAACAGCGGAATAGTTGTTGAGGTTATCGAATATCTCGTCCTTTTCCGGGGATAGGACGGCAAAATTGGCGTTTTCGGGCGCGGAGATTTTTGTATCGGTGGAGATCTGCTCGGTTTGGACGTTTTTGTCGAGCAGGGCATCGAGCATATTTTCGTATGTAGCGGTGGTGGGCGTTTGGTCGTCGGGCAAAAGGGGCATGTAGAACGTGTCGATGGTGTAATCCTCGATAATCTGCTTCATGGAGCCGATGTGGTCTGCGTGCGGGTGCGTGGCGACAACGGCATCGAGCGATGTGACGCCGAGCGCCTGGAGGTCGCTTTCGATGGTCTCTCCTGCTTCGCGGGTGCCGGCATCAATGAGCATGTTGTAATCGGTGCCGATTTGAATTAAAATGCTATCCCCCTGCCCGACATCTAAAAAGTAGACGGCGCAGTCGGCGGCGTCGGTGCTTTGAGTGGGCTGTGCGGGGGCGCTTGAGTCTGTGTTCGGTGCACCGGTGAGGTACGTTTCAAGCTCCGGGAAATAATAGACAAGCACCGCTGCGAGCACAAGGACGGCGCTGATGACGGCGGAAAGTGTTTTTTTGTTCCGGGGTTGGCGGCGACGGACTGCACCGGTTCTTTTTTGTGGCATGAGTCTCTCCTTTTTGTTTACATAATTTGTTTTACGCGATACAAAAAAGCTGCCGCAGTTTTTACTTGCAGCAGCTTACTTTGCAAATCCTACTCTTTACTTACTTTGCGTTTCGTCCTTGTAAAGGTTAAAGCGGAACAGCTTGGATTCATCCGCTTCATTATCGCAGACCACAAAGGCTTCTGCGATCTTTCCGCCTTCGATCAGAGACGTAAGACCGATGAGCTGACACAGCTTGCTTTTCAGGTTCAGCTTATCACCGTCGCGCGTCATCAGATATACATTGCCCTCGCAGCTATCCAGTACAGACAGAAAGCCCGGAACATCGATGTCGTGAAGTTCGATCATCTTGGACATCAGTCATCTCTCCTTTGATATGAGATTTAGTCTCATTATGGTTTGCCGATAGGGTTCTATGTGGAAAACCATAATATCCTATGATGGCTTTATTCTATCACAACAGCAGAGAATACACAAGGGCTAAACGGAAAAAAGGTGTGTTGCATTCAGGTTAAATTTTCAGTGAATTTGTTAAACATTGAGAAAGTTTATGAATCTTTCCAATCATTCGCCGGAGGCACCGTAGTTCGCGAGCACGCGGGCGCTGGGATCGTTGACGTCGCAGCCCTCCCACGCTTTGTTCGGCATCCAGAAGTCCTTGACCATTTCCGCCTGACCGGGATAGTATTTTTCAAAAATTTCACGGTAGAGAAGGGATTCTTTCGTAAACGGCGTTGCGAACGGATATTTTGCGGCGCGGAGCTTCATTTCGTCATCGGTATACTTTGTTTCGGCGTAGGCCTTGAGGTAATCGACCATAGAGTGACCGACGGCATCGGAGAACGCGGCTTTTTCGCGGTACAAAATCGGCAGCGGGAGGTAATCGCCCTCGAACGCGTGGCGCAGGAGGTATTTGCCTTTTTTGTACTTGTTGAGCTTCATCTCGGGATCGACGGACATGACGTATTTGACGAAATCGAGGTCGCCGAACGGGACGCGGGCTTCGAGCGAGTTGGCGGAGATGCAGCGATCGGCACGGAGCACGTCGTACATATGAAGCTCCCGCACGCGCTTTTGGGCTTCCGTTTGGAACGCAGCGGCGCTGGGGGCGAAATCTGTATATTTGTAGCCGAAGAGCTCATCGGAAATTTCACCGGTGAGCAGCACACGGACATCGGTCTGCTCGTGAATGGCTTTGCAGACGAGGTACATGCCCATGCTGGCGCGGATGGTGGTGATGTCATACGTGCCAAGCAGCGCAATGACGGTTTCGAGATTTTCGATAACATCGTCTTTTGTGATGATGACCTCGGTGTGGTCGCTGTGAATGTAATCGGCAACTTCGCGGGCGTATTTTAAATCGATGGCGTCTTCACTCATGCCGATGGCGAACGTGCGAATGGGCTTCTTTAAAAGCTTTGCCGCGACGGAGCAGACAAGGGAGCTATCAAGCCCACCGCTGAGAAGAAAACCGAGCGGGGCATCGGCATCGAGCCGCTTTTCGATGCCGGCAACGAGTTTATCATGGATGTTTTTACAGACAGTCTCGAGGTCATCGTGGCAAACTTCTTCGACTTCGGCGATGTCGCAGTAGCAGGTGAATTTGCCGTCTTTATAGTAGTGGCCCGGCGGGAACGGCATAACGCGATGACACAGGCCGACGAGGTTTTTCGGCTCGCTGGCAAACATAATGTGGCCGCTTTCGCTGTACCCGTAGTAGAGCGGGCGGATGCCGATGGGGTCACGCGCAGCGATGAAGCTATCGGTCTCGGCATCGTAAATAATCAGGGCGAACTCGGCGTCGAGCTTTTTGAACATCTCGGCGCCCTCTTCTTTGTAGAGAGGGAGTAAAATTTCGCAGTCAGAATCACTTTTGAAGGTGTAGCCTTTTCTCCGGAGCTCCTCTTTAACGGAACGGAAGCCGTAGAGCTCGCCGTTGCAGACGACGGCGGAACCGTCCAGCTCAAACGGCTGCATGCCTTCTTCTGTGAGGCCCATGATGGCGAGGCGGTGGAAAAAGAGCCAGCCTGCGGGCGTTTCCAGTGTGCGGGACATATCCGGCCCGCGGGAAACGGTTTTATCAAAGCCCTTTCGTAAATCTTCCAAACGAATGTCTTTTGCTGTGTAACCCATAATCGAACACATATCGGTTCCCTCCAAATAAAATAATTTCAGTCCAAACGCAAATAAAAAAACAGCCGTTTGTCCCAATTTCTTAGGACGAATAGCTGTTGTATCCGCGGTGCCACCTAAATTATCTTATAAAGAAGATCACCTTTACTGTCTCTAACAAGACAGGCACGGCTTAACGCGCCGCCACACGTCGCACCTACTGAGATATGCGCATCTTTTCGGCTTGAGGCTCCGAAGTGTTATTCGCCGGTGTGCTTACGCGGGGTTCACACTCTCCCCCGCTCACTGTGCAAAGCGGTTTGCCGGGTACTTCTCTTCATCTGTGCCCTTGAATTATTATGCTAAGTTTATACCACCAGAATTTCATTTTGTCAACACTTTTTTGAAAAAATTTTTGATTTTACAAGAAATTTGCAATTTTTCAGTTTATAACTTGCAGTTTGTAAGCGGTTTTTAGCCATACTAAAACGTATTTGTCAAAAATCAAAAAGCTCTTTTCATTTTACTGGAGTTGTATTATAATAAGCTTGGATAAAATGCAAAATGAAACAGGAGGTCTTTTCCATGTTTGCCTATAAAACTTTGAAAAGCGGCACTGACATTCGCGGTGTTGCAAGTGAAGGCGGCGGCGCGCCGATTAACCTGACCGATGAGGTCGTGGAGCGCATTGCGGCCGGTTTTCTCGTTTGGTGCGAAAAGCACCTGGATAAGTGCGCCGAGGGGCTGAAAATTGCCGTCGGCCATGACTCCCGCATTTCCGCAGACCGTATTGCGGCGGCGCTGTTCCGCGCGTTTACGACGTATGGTGCTTCGGTTTACGACTGCGGCCTTGCCTCTACCCCGTCGATGTTCATGGCGGTTTTGGAGCTGCCGTGCGACTGCTCGGTGCAGATTACGGCGAGCCACCACCCGTTCTTCCGCAACGGACTGAAGTTCTTCACGCCTGCGGGCGGCCTTGACAGCCCGGATATTTCCGAGATTTTGGAATATGCACAGAACGGCGCTGCGCCGAATGAGACCGACAACGGCACGCTGGTGCCGGTGGACTATATGTCAAAATATGCAGATAATCTGCGCGAGATGATCCGCAAGGGCGTGAACGCGGAAGATTATGCGCACCCGCTTGCGGGCTTTAAAATCGTTGTGGACGCCGGCAACGGCGCGGGCGGTTTTTACGCGAACGACGTGCTGAAGCCGCTTGGTGCGGACATTACGGGCAGCCAGTTTTTGGAGCCGGACGGCCGCTTCCCGAACCACATTCCAAACCCGGAGAACGAGGAGGCCATGGCGAGCGTTTGCGCGGCGACCGTGAAGGCCGGTGCGGACCTTGGCGTAATTTTTGACACGGACGTAGACCGCGGCGGCGCTGTGGACAGCCGCGGCGAAGAGATCAACCGCAACCGTCTTGTGGCGATTGCTTCCGCCATTGCGCTGGAAGGCAACCCGGGCGGCACCATTGTGACGGACTCCATTACGTCCGACGGACTCAAGACCTACATTGAGCAGACGCTCGGCGGCAAGCATCACCGCTTTAAGCGCGGTTACAAGAATGTCATCAACGAAGCGGTACGCCTGAATAACGAGGGCGTGAACTGCCCGCTGGCGATTGAGACGAGCGGCCATGCGGCGCTGCGCGAGAACTACTTCCTTGACGACGGTGCCTATCTGGTGACGAAGATCATCATTAAGGCGGCACAGCTGCGCCGCGAGGGCAAATCGCTCGATAGTCTCATCGCCGATCTGAAGGAAGCCAAGGAAGAAAAAGAGTTGCGCTTCCCCATTACAGCGGAGGATTTCCGCCCCTATGGCGAGGGCACCATTGCGGCGCTTGAAAGCTACGCGAAAGCGCACAACTGGAACATTGCGCCGGACAACCGCGAAGGCATCCGCATTTCGTTCCCGGAAAACGACGGCGACGGCTGGTTCCTGCTGCGCATGAGTGTACACGACCCCATTCTACCGCTGAATATCGAAAGCAATTCCATCGGCGGCGTACGCGTGCTGGCTGAGAAGCTGCTGAAGTTCTTTGACGAAGTGAAGCCGGAGAATGTGGACTATGCGGCGCTGAAGGGATTTTTGGGAAAGTAAGCTGAAATTGAATATTTAAATAAAAAGAACTCCCGACTGCTGCAGTTCACGGTTTGCGGCGGTCGGGAGTTTTCGTCAAAACTCGATGATATGGAGTTTTTGGGCAACTTCTTTGGCTTCGCCGCGGCGTTTGACGCCGAGCTTTTGGAGGATGTGGATGACATGCGTTTTGACGGTAGCGACCTTGACACCGAGGATGTCGGCGATCTCCTGGTTGCTGCGGTTGCCGCACAGGAGCCGGAGCACCTGCGTTTCTGCGGGCGAAAGCGGTTCTGAGAGCCGCGGCATGGGACGCAAGAAATTCGGGTACAAAACAGCCTGACGGCGCGTTTCCTGTAAAAGGAGTGAAAAGAAGGACTCGTCCTTTTTGTAGCCGGTAAACGTCAGCATGGGCATTACGGCGGCGCCAAACTGCGCAATGGGCATAACGAAGCGGTACTCATGGGCGGCATCAAGCGCCTGCATCCACTCCTCCTGCCACCGGGCGTTATTTTGCCGCTGATAGCAAACGGCCGTTAGGATGCGGATATACATGCGGTCCATCACGCGGCCGCAGCGTTCGCAGAACGGGATGAGTGAGGCCAATGTGAGCAGCGCCGCATTTTCTTCTCCGAGCGCGATCTCAACCATGGCACGCGTTATATACTGGTAGCGCCACATGGTACGGATGCGCGGCGTGATCTGGGGGGCAGATGTACGGTACCACTGCTCTGCCTTTTCCATTTCACCGGTGCGCAGCCATATACGGCAGCGCATGGCATCAATATTCGGCAGGAAACGCTTGTTGTCCTCCTCAAACTCTGTTCGCAGACTGTCTAAAGAAGAAAGCGCCATGATGGCGTTGCCCTGCTTCGTTTGAGCGCGCGCCATGAGACCGATGATGGCGAACGTCATATCCGGCGTACCGTGACGCTCGATCTCGGGCAACTGGGCTACAAGCGTCATGAGCCACGGAAGGTTATCCTCCCCTTTTTCAAATTTGCTTTCGCAAAGGGCGCAATCGGCAAAACCGATGCCGTCTTTACCGAGAATGGCCTCCATCGGCTTGCGGATGGTTTTGTAGAGCAGTTCATCGTGCTTGGACCACGAACAGAAATCTTTGCCGCCGTTCATAAGACTTGGCAGCATGCTGGTGACAGAAAACGTGGGTGTTTGCAAGCTTTTATCCGTTAGAATTTTGAAATAGTTGCCGATGTTCTCTGCGATGCCTTTGCTGCTGCGTTGCGGGAGGGAGATATCGAGATATGCAAGCTTGCCGCGCACCTCTTTGTAGGCGGTGTCGGTCTTTTTGAGTGGGGCTGCATACTCCTGCAGGGCGGAATACCACATTTCGGAGGCTTCGTAATCCATGCAGAGGGACGTGAGCATGCTCATACCGCACATGAGCGATGGCGAGCGGAGAATCTCCTCTTTCGGGATAGCATAGTAATACTTTTCCATCTCATAGTAATGTCCCACACCGGGGTGCTGCTCTGCGTTGCGGATGAGCATTTCCGAGACGCGGCGGTGGTCCTTGCAGCGCGAATAGCACTCGAGCGCATGCTCGTAATCTTCGTGCAGCTCATAGTAAAGCCCGGCGCGGCTGTACACTGCGGCCTGCTCCTGCGGCGTATAGACTTGGCGGAGTTCCCACATGAGGAACTGTTGGAAAAAGCCCCAGAAGCGGTATTTCTGTGCATCGGCATTTAAAAGCATGGTGGTATCGTGCCGAACGATGGAAATAAGCTCGTTGATGTGGCTGTCTCCGGAAATCATCTGGGCAAGCTCGGCGTCGAATGTATCGAACGGGGCGATGTCGAGCAGCATACGGCGCAGCGGCATTGAAAAGCGGTTGAAGATGTTATCCTCAAAATAGTGATAGATTTCCTGCTGCACAATGCCGACGATCTCCGGCGTATAGGGCTGACCGTTTTGCATCAGGCGCGAAAGCGCCGTTAGGGCCAGCGGGTAGCCGAGAGAATCGTGGATGATGACGTTGATCTCTGCTTCCGTTGGTGTGCAACCATTCTTTTCCAGAAAAACACGCACGGTATCGCGGTCAAACAGCAAATCTCTGGCCTCGATGAGCTGCAAAAGCCCCGTAAAGCGGAACGGCATGAGCCAGCCGGGCAGCACGCCGCGGCTTAAAATGACGAAGTGCAGCTCCGGATTTTCGCGGATCCATGCGCAGAGCGTTTGCTGATCTTCCGGGTCTTTGAGCGCGGGCAGGGAATCGATCACAATCGCATCTACATTTTTCGGCACGGGCTCGCGCAGGAATTCCGGGTCTTCTGCCGAAAACACGCAGGTTTTGTGATTGCTGAGCAAGGCGGTGGCGGCTGTAGACTTGCCGAAGCCGCACGGCGCGCTGAAGAAAATGACGCGGCACTGAGCCCAACCCTGTAAGAATTGTTCGCGCAGCGATGGCTTGATAACGACTTCATTCATGTGCTCTACTCCCCTTTTATGGTTTATAACCACAATATATCATATTTCGCGCGAAATGTAATCCATCTAAAGATGGATTTTTGAAAAAATTTTGGTTTTTTCGAGGAGAAAAGGTGGAAAGGTAGTACGATTTTGCGGAAATGAAAAAAGCCTCTCGGACACCGGCACGTGCATGCGGTGTTCGAGGGGCAATTTTGTTGTATTTTGTACAACTGTATTTCATACAGCTTTTATGCGGCTTTTTCCTGAAGCTTCTGCTTTTTTCTCTGCATCTTCGACGAGGCGGCTCTTGGAGAGGTCGGCGTGGCGATAATAGAGCAGTGTGAGGGTGCTGCACACGAGCCAACCGGCAGGGTAGCCTAAGGCGATAGGAATGATGGTGTTGGAGATGAAGTTCGCCATGATAAAGAGGTAAATCTGGCGGAAGACGACGAACGAGCTCAACATGATAATCATCGGTGCGCGGGAATTGCCCGCACCGCGCAGCACGCCGGAGTAGACCTGGTTGACGCAGCAGAACACGTAGAACGGCGAGCAATAACGCAGCAGCATGGAACCGTATGCGACGACCTCTGCTTTGCCGTTGAAGAACGAGACGAGCTGCGGCGCGAAGATGAGCAACGGAATTGTCAGAATGACGGTTGCGACGACGGACATGATGAACGCCGTGCGCGCGCCCTTCTTGGCGCGGGCGACCTGATCGATGCCGAGGTTCTGGCCGACGAATGTGGTAGACGCGAGTGCGAGAGACTGCATCGGCAGGAAAAGAAGCTGGTCAATCTTACTATACGCTGTCCAGCCGGACATACAGTCTGCGCCGAAGTAGTTAACATAAGACTGTACAAATACGTTCGAGAACGCGGTGATCGCCATTTGGATGGCGGCCGGGATGCCGACGCGCACAATCTTCGCGAGCATTTCTTTATCGAGCTTCAAATATTTGAGCTCGACCTTGATGCAGGAATCCGTGCGGAACAGCGTAATCATCGTAAGCATGGCGGAGACGCCCTACGAGATGATGGTCGCATACGCAACACCCTCAACACCCATGCCGAGCGACAGCACGAAGACGAGATCGAGAATGATGTTGAGCACGGCGGAGACGACGAGGAAATAGAACGGGCGCTTGGAATCACCCACGGCGCGCAGAATGCCCGCGCCCATGTTGTAGAGCATAAGGCCGATGACGCCCGCGAAGTAGATGGTGAGGTACGCGGAGGACTCCGGCATGACCTCTGCCGGGGTCTTCATGAAATTGAGCACGAAGGGGATCATAGCGATGCCGATGATCGTAAAGAGCACAGCCAAAATGAGCGTCATGACGATGGAGGTGTGGACGGTATCGCGCACCTTATCATACCGCTTTGCGCCATAATACTGTGAAATGACGACGCCGGCGCCGCTGGAAAGCCCTAAGAATATGCCGATGAGCATGTTGATAACGGGACCGACCGTGCCGACCGCCGAGAAAGCCTCGTTGCTGACATAGTTGCCGACAACCCACGTATCGACCGTGTTGTAGAGCTGCTGGAAGATGTTGCCGATGAGAAGCGGAAACGCGAATGTGATGAGGTGGCGGAAGATGCTGCCCTGCGTCATATCCACATCGCGCTTAGTTTTCTGCTTCAGGATGCTGAGTTTAGACATAATAATATCACCTGCAACTGATTATACACGCTCTGTTTGAGATAATCAACTAAAATCTTAAAAATGTGGAATATCTTTTTACCTCGATACGCACAATAAACCCGGTTAAACAGAAAGGGTGGTCGTATGAAAAAGAAAACACCGCAGCAATATGACGCGATGGTGCAGAAGGCTTCGCCGCACTCCCCCGTACTGAAAAACTGCCTGTTTGCGTTTTTATCCGGCGGGGCCATCTGCACGCTGGGACAGGCGCTTGCGAACACGTTCATGCTGCTGGGGCTCGATTTGAAAGACGCGCGGACGTGCGTTTCCATCTCGCTCATTTTCATTTCCGCCGCGCTGACAGCCTGCGGCGTATACGACAACATAGCGAAATATGCCGGGGCAGGCACGTTGGTTCCGATTACGGGGTTTGCGAACTCAATGGTCTCCCCTGCGCTGGAATTTAAAAGCGAGGGCTTTGTGACGGGCCTCGGCGCGAAGCTGTTCACGGTGGCGGGGCCGGTACTGGTGTTCGGCATTTCGGCTTCGGTTTTGTACGGGATCGTGCTGTATATCATCGGGCTGTTTTAAGGAGGGCTTATGAAAAGACTCGGACGTTACACGCTTCTATTTGAGCGCCGCCCGGCGATTTTGGGCCACGCGGCGGTGTGCGGAAAAAAAGAAGCCGCGGGCCCGCTGGCGCGCGACTTTGACCAGACGTTTCTCGATTCTTATTTGAATCAGGAAAGCTGGGAAAAAGCGGAAAGCATGCTGCAAACGGAAGCCGCGAACCTTGCGATACGCAAGGCGGGGCTTCAAAAGCAGGACATTAACATGGTATTTGCGGGGGATCTGCTGAACCAGTGTATTTCGAGCACGTTTGGTCTGCGCGGAATGGACATTCCGTTCCTTGGGCAATACGGGGCGTGCTCCACGATGGCGCAAACGCTCATCATGGCCTCCATCATGGTGGAATGCGGCGCGGCGAACTACGCCTGCGCGGTGACCTCTTCCCACTTCTGCACCGCGGAGCGGCAATTTCGCACGCCGCTGGAATACGGCAGCCAGCGCGCGCCGACTGCGCAGTGGACGGCGACAGCTTCGGGCAGCGCGGTGCTCGGTATGAGCGGCGACATTCAAGTGCGGCACGCGACCGTGGGGCGCATCACCGACCTTGGTGTGACCGACATGACGAACATGGGCGCAGCGATGGCCCCCGCTGCGGCGCAGACTTTGCTGGATTTTTTTAACGATACGGCGACAAAGCCTGAGGACTACGACCGCATTTACACAGGCGACCTCGGGGCGGTTGGCACAAAATTATTATACGAACTGCTGCGCGAAAACGGGATCGTTCTGCGCAACCACGAGGACTGCGGGCTGATTTTATTTGACCGCGAGGCACAGGACGTGCACGCGGGCGGCTCCGGCTGCGGATGCTCAGCCGGTGTATTATGCGGGCATATTTTGAACCGCATGGATCGCGGAGAGCTGAAAAATATTATCTTTATGGCGACCGGCGCGCTGATGTCCACAACCTCTTCGCAGCAGGGCGAGAGCATACCGGGCATCGCGCATTTGGTGCATGTGGGGAGGAAATAAATTAGCGCTTAAATATAAAAACACAGCGTTGGAAATGGCTTGTACCAACCAACACTGTGTTTTCTTATTTCTGTTCTGTATTGCCCTGCGGTTTATCACCGACCGGGTGGAAAGTAGGCACCATCTGCTCAACCATTTCCACGATATGCGGGTCATTATGGTAGCTATCCTGTGCCAGCTCTGCGAGCTGATCTAAGAATGTGAGAAGATCAAACGGAATAGGTTTGCCGATATGGATCATCTTGTTATCGGTCTTCAGCAAGCCCTCTTCTGCCATGAGTTTTTCTTCAAACAGCTTCTCGCCCGGACGCAAACCTGTATATTCGATTTTGATGTCCACATCCGGTTTATAGCCGGAAAGGCGGATCAGGTTGCGGGCTAAAGTATCGATTTTGACCGGGTCGCCCATATCCAGAACGAATATCTCGCCGCCCCATGCATATGTGCCTGCGAGCAGCACAAGACTTACAGCTTCCGGGATCGTCATAAAGTAACGGATGATATCCGGGTGCGTGACTGTAACCGGACCACCGGCTTCAATCTGTTTTTTAAAGAGCGGGATAACGGAACCGTTACTGCCGAGCACATTGCCAAACCGTACAGCCACAAACTGTGTATCCGTTCTGTTTTTGCTTTTGACCGATTCGACTTTAAGCTGCTCGCGATCTGCCTTTTCTGCAGATCTTCTGAGATGCTCAAGCTGCTGCTCGATGCCGTCTTCCCCATGCGCAAACAGCACAGGCAGCAGATCCTGTCTGCCACAGCGGCTGATAACATCCATGCTCTGGATAACCATTTCGCACAGGCGCTTACTTGCACCCATGATATTGGTGGGGTTTACGGCTTTATCGGTACTGATCAAAACGAACTTCTTCGCTCCGTATTTTAACGCGGCGCAAGCTGTTTTGTATGTACCGATCACATTATTTTTAATCGCTTCATTCGGGCTTGTTTCCATCAGTGGCACATGCTTATGCGCTGCAGCATGGTAAACGATATCAGGACGATATGTTTCAAACACCTGCTCAATCCTGCGTGTATCGCGCACGGAACCGATCAAAGTGTGCAAATTCAATCTATCGCCGTATTTACGTTTGAGCTCCTGCTCAATCGAATAGGCGTTATTCTCATAGACATCAAAGATGATAAGCATCTCCGGCTTATGTGCTGCGATTTGACGGCAAAGCTCGCTGCCGATAGAGCCGCCACCGCCTGTAACTAAGATTCTGCGGCCCCTGATCTGCTGAAAAACGTCTTCCATATCGACCTTGATCGGTTCGCGGCCCAGAAGATCTTCCAGTTCGACCGGGTGCATTTTACTCATCAGCACTTCGCCGTTTGCCAGTTGATAAACACCGGGCAAGCTTTTGATCTCACATTTGCTTTCCTGACAAATATTCAAAATATCTCGTTTTTCTTCAGGTTTCGCCGTTGGGATAGCAAAAAATATCTGGTCAACATCATATTCCTGAATCGCCGTCAGGATATACTCCCTGCCGCCGACGACCGGTACGCCATCAATATAACGATTCCATTTATTTGAATTATCATCGATAATACAGACCGGCTTTGCGTTGATACGGTTGGAAAGCAATAATTCCTTTGTGACCATTTGACCGGCAGCACCGGCGCCGATGATCATAACATTGTGTTTTGCTTTTTCACGGTTATTCTGTGCGATCAGTTGCAAAAGGTATCGATACGCAAAGCGGATCGCCAATGTCAAAATAAGCTGTATGCCCGAGCCAACGATGTAGTATGAAATCGGCATGCGGGTATAAAACAGTGTTATCACGATAACATGGAAAAATACAACAATTATATTCGCAATAAAAGTTTTAGTCAACTCGCGAACACCGGCAAAACGCCAGATGCTGTTATACAACCGACAAGCAATGAACACACCAACTACAACAACCGAATAAATCGGCGCAAAATGCAGATAGGCTTCGATATAGCGCTGCGGAATATTGGAATAAACAAAATCAAATCTAAGCAACAGGGCAAAAAGATAGGAAATGTTCGCGGCCACCACATCATACACCGCCAAAAGTACCGAAACACCCATCCAGTGCTCAAGTTTTCGCTTAGACTGTTTGGTTTCTGAAACCATTCATAATCCTCCTAAAAAGCAATTATTATGCTATACACGACAGATTTCGCCTCTCGACTACCATGCGTGTTTGATTTTTGAGCCGAAAACAAAGTATATATCTAAAATATTAGAAGCATATGGGTAATAGCTTTTATATTATATTTTATGCGCAGTGGTTTGTCAACTGGTAAAATACACAATAGTCCGCATATACCATTGTGAGAAACGAATTAGAATTTTTCGGAACACACTAAATCCATGATTATCGTTTAGACTTCGCTTCTTCCGTGATCTGTTCGGATCGTTTTTGTGTGAAGCCTTCTGTGGATTCGGGGACGAACATGATTTTTACGGTCAAAAGAATTAGTTTTAGATCCATAAGAAGCGACTGTTTTTCGATATACTGAAGGTCGAGCCGCAGTTTATCGTAGGGACTCGTGTTGTATTTTCCGTAAATTTGAGCATAGCCGGTCAAGCCGCCTTTGACGCGCAGGCGGTAAGAAAATTCCGGTATTTCTTTTGTATAGGCCTCTACATGCTCGACTCTTTCGGGACGTGGACCGACAATAGACATATCGCCTTTTAAGACGTTGATGATCTGCGGGAATTCATCGATACGTAATTTACGGATGACGCGGCCGACATGTGTGATGCGGGGATCGCCCGTACGGCAGGGAATGGTCTCGCCACCTTTTTCCGCATCTACGATCATACTGCGGAACTTGAGAATTTCAAACACTTTTCCGTTTTTGGTGCAGCGCTTTTGCCGGAAGAAAACAGGGCCTCGGTCTTCGATTTTGATTAGCAGTGCCGTTAAAAGAAGCAACGGCGACAGTATAATCAGCGCGATCAGAGAGAGCAGGATATCCCCTATACGCTTAGCAAGGTTGTACCAGAAGCGTTCGCTGCGGTACTCGTATTTCATCATGGGTGTATCGATCAGATGGCGCGCTCCAAAGCCTTCCATGGTGATCTCACTGAGCTGCGGCGTGATATAGAGGCTTTTGCGGCTCTGCATGCAGTACCAGATCACCTCTGAACGCTTTTTAGAGGAAATCTCATAGAAAATGACAGCCTGATAGGGAGCGACTTCTTTTTTCCAGTCGCCCTTCAGAATATCCGCGGAGACTACCTTTTCTATTGAAAAAATGTGCTTGATCTTACCGAACTTTTGCAGGAACTCATCAGCATCGTCCGCGCCGGAGATGACGAGGGTCTTTTCCGGTTTGCCGAAAGCAATGGTGAAACGCTTGCCAATCAGAGCCCAGCAAACGGCTGCCAAAAGCTGACAGCCGACCGTCATTATGCCCGGCACGATATTCACGTAATTATGGCGAATCATGCAGAATTCGCCATAGAGAAGCAGATCCGCCATACCAAAGGACAGAAACTGCGAAAAAATAGTTTCTGCAATGGAATAATCTGTAATTTTAAACGCACGGAAAAGATTGCCGAGCGCTACATATACGATGGCATAGAGAATCAATGTGACCGCATATCCGATGCTGTCTGCTCTACGGAAAAGTCTTAGACCGTAATATTGGAACAAAGCCATGGCAAAAAAGCCGAATATCAACGCAAAGATTGCGAATTTCATGACCATAGAAAGCGCGAATTTTCTATTGTTCATTTATGTTTCACACACCTCATTTTGTAATGTATATAGGTATAGTATTGTAATAATAGCATCTCGCTTTTTGCTTGTCAATCGAATCGGGAATTTCCGACCTCTCCGTCAATAAATTTAAAAATTCCGACATTTTTTGTTTAAACAGCATATTTCATAGTCCTTTAGTTCTCACCGAGGTGCAAAAAATTTAGAACAGATCCATCATGGAGCACTTTTTGAGGTAGAAGACGTTGGGGACGGTGGGAGCTTGACGGAGGAGGCGGACGTCAGGCATCCAGGGGATATCGGCGGCGGCGCGGGCGCCGGTGATGAGGGCAGAGAAGGCGCGGATGTTGAGGATGAGGTCCGGTACGGCGTCGGTATTTTCGACTTTATTTTGCTCGCCGGGAGCAAAGTGCAGGCGCCATGTGCCGTTATTCTCCGTGATGATATCGTCTTCGATACGGAGGGTGATCTCCCCTGTGCCGCGGCAAGCACAGTTTTCTAAAACACGCTCGACGTTGACAACGCGCAGCATACCGTTTGGGAACACGGAGCAGAACGTGCGCGTGTTTTCGCCGATGAGCTGCTCTAAGTGCATATCGGACGGGACGGTGAAGCGAAGCTTCTCGTAATCCGACGAGAAAGCGGATTTTGCGAAGAACAGCAAGCCGTTGAACGCTTCGGCATCGCACGCGAGGAAACCGCCGGGGCTTTGGAACGTGTGGGTGCAGTCAAGATATGTGACGCCGCCTTCTTCGATTTTATGGGTAATCATCAGGCCGCGCGGCTGATTTTCGTTATTGTACCAGACGAATACGTAGCGCTTATCGTTCCAGAGGTTCGCTTTTTCGAGACCTTTATCATACGTTTCGCGGACGGCGGAGAGATTGTGGTCTGCATAGAACGCGTTATAGACGGTGAGAAGCGGGGTGAAATCGCCGCCGGGGAAGATCTGCTCGACGTGCCCGCCGACATCCTGCGGCTTCATCGCTTTGAACGGCACCGACCAGCGGTATTCCGGCGCACCGGCTTCAAAGCCGAACTTGCGGTAATACTGCATGCTGAACGGATACAAAAAAGCGAACGTGAAATCGTTTGCGTACATGTCTTTGAGAGAGGCCGTCATGCAAGCGCGGATAACGCCGCCGCGGCGGTACTGCGGCAATGTAGAAACACCGCCTACACCGCCGAGCTTATACGTGCCGCCGTCGAAGCGGCAGAGGTACTCGCGGCTGTTCACAACACCGCAGATGGTCTCATCGTCGTCTAAAAATGTGCCGAAGCAGCGGTTGCGGGCGTCTTCCCTCTTTTCTTCTTCGGTGCGCTCACGAGCGGCGCTTTCTTTGGCTTTTTCGAGGTCGTAATCCCCCTCAAAGGCGACAGCCATGGTGAGATTTGATTTCCAGTTTTCTTCCGGGCGCAGTAATCTTGTTTTCATACAACTTTCCTCCGTTTTGCAAAAAAACCGGCAAGCGAAAAGGAACTTGCCGGCTTTTGTCTTTATATTGTGATATATATTAAATATATTATAGTATACAGGCTTATTCCGAAAGGGCATGGATGATTTCATCCATGTGCATGCCGCGGGAACCTTTGCACAGCACGGCATCACCGGGATGCAGACGGTCTTTCAGATATGCGATGGCTTCCGCATTCGAGGCGAACCACGCGCTGTTCTCACGATTTTTAAAGCCCTCGACGATGTGCTTTGCGAGCGGGCCGACGCCGATAAGGACATCGGTGCCGTTTTCCGCCGCAAACGCGCCGGTTTCATAGTGACCGCGCTCTGCGTAATCGCCGAGCTCCAGCATATCGGCAAGTACGGCGTACTTTTTGCCGGTCGCTTTCAGGCCGCCGAGAATTTTCAAAGCGGCACGCATGGAATCGGGGCTGGCGTTATAGGTATCGTCGATCAGCGTGACGCCGTGCGCTTCTTTAATCTGCTGGCGCATGGCGGGCGGTGCATAGGTGCGGATGGCCGCGACGGCTTTTTCCTCCGGAACGCCGACTTCCACAGCGACCGCGACAGCGGCAAGGGCGTTGCGCACGTTGTGCTCTCCGGCAACGGGGACGTACATTTCTACGCGTTTACCGTCGTGCACACAGATAAACCTTGTTCCCTCCGTATCGGCCTCAAGCTCTACGGCGCGCCAGTCGCAATTTTCACCGAGACCGAAGCGCACGATCTGCTTTTCCGGGGTGCTTTTTAATGTGGAAAGCAGGTCGTCATCGCCGTTTACAAACACCTTGCTGCCGTTTGGCAGGTAATCCGTGATGCCGAACTTCTCTTTCATGATGTTCTCGCGTGTTTTCATGAACTCGATATGCGACACGCCGATATTCGTCATGACGGCGATGTTCGGCTTTGCGACTTTTGCGATGCGCGCCATCTCACCGGGCATGCTGACGCCCATTTCGACAATGGCGGCTTCGTCCTCCGGCGTGATGCGCAGAACGGTCATGGGCAGGCCGATCTGGCTGTTCGCGTTGCCGGCGGTTTTCATCGTTTTGAGACCGGCGGAAACAGCTAAAGCGACCATTTCCTTTGTGGTGGTCTTGCCTACGCTGCCCGTGATGCCGATAACCGGGATATTGAAGCGCTCGCGATAGCGTTCCGCGACCTTTTGCAGTGCCGCGCGGGTGTTTTCAACATAGACAACATCGCCTGCGGGGGCATCGAGCGGCTCTTCGGAAAAAGTCGCTGCCGCGCCCGATGCGAAGACCTGCGGGATAAAGCGGTGTGCATCGGTGTTTTCGCCGCGGATGGGCACAAACATTTTGCCGGGCGTCGTCTCGCGGCTGTCGGTATAAAACGACGTGACGGTATTTTCGCCGCTGCCGACGAGCCTGCCGCCGCACATTTCGGCGATCTCAGATACCTTTAAATTCATAAATGCAGTAGTTTCCTTTCGTTTAGCGCACCGAAGCGAGGGAGCCCATCGGATCCCACGGCTGGAGCGTGATCGGCTCTTGCTCAAACGCTTTGCGCTGTTCTTCTGTGAGGTACTTTTTATCGACGACGACCTGATACATGTACTCGTCGAACCAAGCGTCGCTCATGATGTAGTAGCCGTCTACACCGGCATCCTTGCCCCAGCTGTTTTCGACTCTCCAGCGGTTCGGCTTACCGTTATCGTCGATATTGACGCCCTGGAAGACCATGGCGTGGGTCATGAGGCTCTGGCCGTAATCGAGGCGCTGAGCTTTATCCATGGTGAACTGGGTGTTGAAGAGCGTTTCGAGGTCGAGGGCGTTCAAATCCATAACGCCGCCGTCGCGAACGCTGCGCTTGCCGACATCGCAGCCGAACCAAACCGGCAGGCCGTCCTTCATCTGGGCGATGGCTGCCGCTTTCAGGTCTTCAATAGGCAGGTTGAGATACTTGACGGGTCGGCCCTCTGCGACGTTACCAAGGAACGCGACGGTGTAGGTCTTGCCGTAGGGCTTATCGGACGTCGGCGCATTGATGAGGCTGATGTACTGGGAAAGATCCATGTCGACGTACTTTTTGAAGAACGACTGCGGAGTGATGCCGAGGTCGCGCACGAAGCCGTTCGGGGTCTTGACCTCGAAATCGAACTTCACCGGCGGCTTGCCGAGGCTGATGCACAGCATGTTATAGATGGTCTGCATCATGTCGTCCTTCTTTGCACGGAGCTCTTCCATGGAAGCGCCGTTCTGATACGCGGTGCGCAGCGTGCAGGCAAACTCACGCAGCTTTTCGGTGAGGTAGCCGATGATCTCACGCGTGGAGGAGGATGCGGCGGTTTCCGGCATAACTTCCTTCGGCACGACGCCGTACTTCTCTACGAGGTTTGCGAACATATCCCACTGACCGCCGTCGCCGAGCGGACCGGAAAGCAAATATGTAACAAGGCGGCCTGCGGTGGGCTCGTTGAGCGTCTCTAAGATGCTCTCGAGGAAATAGTTGCTCTTTTCAAGCTTATCGAAAAACAGCGCGTAATTCTGGGAGAGCTCAAACGTTTTGACGCCGAGCTTTTTGATGATGCGGAAGCGCATGGTGTTGAGCGCCGCGAACATCCAGCAGCGGCCGCTCTGCTTCTGATTCGTGATGTCGCCCTGCTCCAAAGAAATGTTGAACGTATGGCGCATTTCGCGGGCGTTCTCAAAGCGCATGGCGGCGTTGTTGACCCCATTCTTCGTGACAGCATCCATGGCGATACGGTTCGCGCGGTCACCGTCGAACGCGGTCTCATAAGAAGCGAGCTGTTCCAGTGTGATTTCCTTATTCATTTCTGCACAAGTCCTTTCCCGAAAGTAATTTATGAGCTTTATTTCATGGAATCAAGGATTTCCCGAATGACGACACGCTCGTCAAACGGGTATTTTTTACCCTCGATCTCCTGATAATCTTCGTGACCCTTGCCTGCGAGGACAATAATGTCGCCGGGTTGTGCGTTTTCAATGCACCAGCGGATGGCTTCGCGGCGGTCGGGAATTTCAATGTATTTGCCGTCGGTCTTTGCAAGGCCAACCTTGATATCCGCTAAAATATCGAGCACATTTTCGTAACGGGAGTTATCTGCCGTGATGACAGAGAGATCGGCTAAATTGCCGCTGACCTCGCCCATCTCGAAACGGCGCACCTTGGGGCGATTGCCGCCTGCGCCGAACATGCAGATGAGGCGCTTCGGGTTATAGGCGCGCAGCGTTGTCAAAATGCTCTGCATGCTGACGGCGTTGTGCGCATAATCGATGAGCAGGGTGAAATCGCCGGGCATCGGCACGGGCTCCACGCGGCCCTTGACCTTGACGGTTTTAAGCCCCTGCTGCATGGCAGTGACGGGGATATTCAAAACGCCGCACGCCGTGATGGCGCACAGGGCGTTATAGACGTTGAACTTGCCGGGGATGGCGACATCCGCGGTAAAATTCAGCTTGCCTGTGACGGAGAAGCGCACGCCGAGAAAACCCGGTGTGGTAACGAGTTCTTCCCCATGCGCAACAAAATCGGCCGATTTATCGTAGCCGTAGGTAACAATATTGCACGTATGATTTTTGATGATGCCGGTATAATTCGGGTCATCGACATTGATGATGCCGGTGCGGCACATGCGGAACAGCATGCTTTTGCACGCCATGTACTCTGCCATATCTTTATGCTCTGCGCCGCCGATGTGATCCTCGGAGAAATTCGTGAAGAGGCCGAGCTCAAACGTGAAGCCTGCAACGCGGTGATCTTTAAGACCGATGGACGAGACCTCCATAACGCAGTATTCGCAGCCGGCGTCGACCATTTGGCGCATGAACTTCTGCACCTCGTAGTTTTCGGGCGTGGTGTTATCGGTTTGAACGAGGGTATCGCCGTACAGTACGCCGATAGTGCCGATAACGCCGGTTTTATGGCCTGCGGCCTCCAGAATGGAGCGCATCATGAACGCGGTGGTCGTTTTGCCCTTGGTGCCCGTGATGCCGATGACGTGCATCTGCTCTGCGGGGTGGCCGAAGAACTCGGCGCTCAAATATGCGAGGGCAAGGCGGGTGTTATCCGTTAAAATGACCGGCACGGGCGCTTCCACGATCTCCTCTGCGATGATGACGGCGGCACCTTTTTCCGCTGCCATTTTCGCGTACTTATGGCCATCTGCATTCGCACCGCGCAGGCAAACGAACGCGCAGCCCGGCACAGCCTTGCGGGAATCGTACACAAGGTCGGTGATGTCGACGTCCGGCACCTGCTCCGCGCGATACTTGATGGCGGTTAAAAGTTGTTTCAGTTTCATTTTTATCCCATCCTTTTTCGTGAATTCGGATGATGTATACCGACATGGTATACTATGTGCTTATTATAGTCCGTCTGCGTGGTTCTGTCAAAGAAAAAAGAGAGCTGCGCGTAAAAATGTGCAGCTCTCTCATTTAATTTTCGGTATTTGCGGGTTCGTCGTTCAAAAGACGCTCGTACAGCTTGACGCTGTCGTTGCGGTAATCGATCTTTTCCTGCTTTTTGAACGCGGCGCCGTCTTCTGTACGGACGGCGACCTTGAGCTCACCGAGGACGGAAAGCACGCTTTCTTTCGTTGCGCCCTCCTCATTATAGTGGTTGAGCTCTAAGTTATTCAGCGCCGGAATATCCTTCCAGAGGTAATAGTCGTTATCGGTGCCGTCTACGGGGCCAAAGAAACCTTCTAAATCGTCCTGATCGAGGTATTTATAGCTTGCGTCATCGTAGGCGAAAATCATGCTGTCACCGGCGGAGGCATCGGTCGCGAACTTGACGAACGAGGCCTGCAGCTCTGATGTTTCAAACTCCGAGGTGCCGCTTGTATTAAAGCGGCAGAAATTCATGGCGACGTATGTTTTGCCGTCACCGTTGCGGTCGTCTGCATATTTCTCGAAAAGCTCCTGAATATCGGTTTGCAGGTCGCTCGGCACGGTATACTGCGTCATGACGGTGATGGTATAATCGGGTTCCGTTTTGGATGTGACCGAATATATGAAATAGCCGACGACAGCTATGGCGAGCGCGACGAGCAGGACGTGCACCTTGTGATAATCCCACCAGTTTTTGCGTTTATCCGCCGCGGTCTGCGGCTTGATTTCGTTTTTATGAATGGTGTCTTCCGTATCGTCCAGCAGATACCGCTCTCGTGCCATGTGATTTCCTCATCTCTTCTTTAGTATTCTTTGGCTGTGTGGTTTTGAAAAGGCGGCTTTGTGCCGCCTTTCAGGGAACCCATGCAACTGGGTTCCCTACGGCTCAACAGTCCACCGGACTGTTGAGCCTACCTTCCTAGTTTTTGGGGAGGCAAAAAGGTTTCGTCGTTTGCGAACGACGACCAAAGGCGCTGCCTTTGGAATCCGCCGCCTTTGAAAAAGGCGGGCGAAACTTTATCCGTTTGCTTTACGTTAGCTTTATGTTAATTTTACGCCGTTATTCTTTCTAAAAAGCCAATTTGCTGTGAACAAATTGTAAAATGCAAAAGCACTGCCCGCAAACACAGGCAGTGCTTTTATTGTAACACAGATTAAATTTGTGTCAAGCTTTATCGAACTCAGCCTACGACCTCGTAGCCCTTATCTTCGATGGCTTTCTTGAGCTCGGCATCGGAAATTTCAGCATTGAGCTGAATGACCGCCGTGCCCTTTTCGTGGCTGACTTCTGCAGATGTGACCTGCGGGAATGCCTCCAGACACTTTTTAACAGTGGCTTCGCAATGCGGGCACATCATGCCGTTAATCTTAATTGTTTTTTCCATGGTTTTTGTCTCCTTTACTTCGATGGTTTTCATTTCGGCGGGTTTTGCCGATTTTATTTTTTTATCGTGCTTCGTGCTGCGGATGTTCAATAAATTCAGACGAAGCGCGTTTGTGACGACACAGAAGCTTGAAAGGCTCATGGCTGCCGCGCCGAACATGGGGTTCAGCTGCCAGCCGAGCAGGTTAATGAACACGCCTGCCGCAAGCGGGATGCCGATGATGTTATAAATGAACGCCCAGAACAGGTTTTCGTGGATATTGCGCAGTGTGGCGCGGCTTAAACGGATGCCCGCAGGAACATCGGACAGGCGGCTTTTCATGAGCACGACATCTGCGGCGTCGATGGCGATATCCGTACCGGCGCCGATGGCGACACCGATGTCGGCTCTGGTAAGGGCGGGCGCGTCGTTGATGCCGTCGCCGACCATCATGACTTCGCCCTGCTCTCTGAGCTTGCGGATGACGTTTTCCTTGCCGTCCGGCAGGACGCCTGCGATGACTTCATTAACGCCTGCCTGTCGGCCGATAGCCTCTGCGGTGCGGGCGTTATCACCGGTGAGCATGACGACGTGAATGCCCATGTTCTGCAATTCGCGGATGGCCTGCGGGCTGTCTTCCTTGATGACATCCGCTACGGCGATAACGCCGATAAGCTTACCGCCCCTGCTGAAATACAGAGGGGTTTTGCCGGACTGCGCGAGGGCTTCGGCCTTTTCTTTAAAATCTGCGGGGACATCTGCCTGCGTGGAGATGAACTTCAGGTTGCCGCCTGCGAGAACTTCGCCGTTCAGGGCAGCGGTGAGGCCATTGCCGGGCTTTGCCATGAAGTCTGTGACTTCTTTTGCCTGCACGCCGATCTCCTCAGCGCGCGCCATGATGGCTTTGGCGAGCGGGTGCTCGCTCTTTTTCTCAAGCGCACTTGCGGCTTCCAGAAGGTTTTTTTCGGTGATGCCCGGGGCGGGTAAAATATCCGTGACGCGAGGCTCGCCGCTTGTGATGGTGCCGGTTTTATCGAGCGCGACGATCTGCACCTTGCCGGTTTTTTCGAGCGAAACGGCAGTTTTGAACAGGATGCCGTTTTTCGCGCCCATGCCGCTGCCGACCATGATGGCGACCGGCGTCGCGAGGCCAAGTGCGCATGGGCAGCTGATGACGAGCACGGAGATGCCGCGCGCGAGCGCGTAGCCGAACGTCTGCCCAACGAGCATCCAGACGATGAACGTAACAACGGCGATGCAGATGACGGTCGGGACGAACACGCCGGAAACCTTATCGGCGATCTTCGCAATCGGCGCTTTCGTGGCGGCGGCATCGCTGACCATGCGGATAATCTGGGAAAGCGTGGTATCTTCGCCGACGCGCGTTGCTTCGCAGCGCAGGAAGCCGGACTGGTTCACGGTCGCGGCGGAAACAGCATCGCCCACGGCCTTATCGACCGGAATGCTCTCGCCGGTGAGGGCGGATTCATTGACGGCGCTGGCGCCTTCCAAGACGATGCCGTCTACGGGGATATTCTCACCGGGGCGCACAACAAACACATCGCCGCGGCGAACCTCGGAAACGGGCACGGTGACCTCTTGACCGTCCCGCACGAGCACGGCGGTTTTCGGCGCGAGGTTCATGAGACCCTTTAAGGCATCGGTCGTGCGGCCTTTGGAGCGCGCTTCCAGCATTTTACCGACCGTGATGAGCGTTAAGATCATGGCGGCAGACTCGAAGTAGAACTCGTGCATGTAGCCCATGACGGCGGTCATATCGCCGCGCATCTGGGCATCTGTCATGGCGAACAGCGCGTAGGTGCTGTACAGGAACGACGCGCCCGAGCCGAGCGCCACAAGAGTATCCATATTCGGTGCGCGGTGGATGAGCCCTTTAAAGCCGCTGATGAAGAACTTCTGGTTGATGACCATGATGATGACGGTGAGGAGCAACTGGATGAGGCCCATCGCGACGTGGTTGTCTTTGAGAAAATTCGGCAGCGGCCAGCCCCACATCATATGCCCCATGGAGATGTACATGAGGATAGCCAAAAAGCCGACGGACGCAATGAGGCGCTTTTTGAGCTTTGGAGTTTCGCGGTCTTTCAGGGCATCTTCTGCAGCAACGTTGGAGCTTGTGCTATTCTGTGCCGCACCTTTTTTGGACGCGCCGTAGCCGGCATCTTCCACGGCCTTGATGATACTTTCCGGCGAAGCCGTGCCCTCAATGCCCATGGAGTTCGTGAGCAGGCTGACTGAGCAGGACGTAACGCCCGGCACCTTGCTGACCGCTTTTTCCACACGGGTGCTGCACGCCGCGCAACTCATACCCGTGACGTTATACTGTTCCATTTTCTTCCCTTCCTTTCATAAAAATGCGCCGAAAATTATCGCATCAGCTTTTGCAGTGTGGTGACAAGCTCATCGATGACTTCATCGTTTCCTGCGCGGATGTCGTTTGCAACACAAGTCTTGATGTGGTTTGCGAGCAACTCTTTCGTAAACGCGTTGAGCGCCGCGTTGGCTGCCGCGACCTGCACGAGGATGTCCGGACAGTAGGCGCTTTTCTCCACCATGCCGCGAATGCCGCGGATCTGCCCTTCGATGCGGTTTAATCTGTGGATGAGTTTTTTGTACTCCTCATCGGAGCGGTGCTTTGTTTTATGACAGCCGCAGCACTTCTCTTCGGTTTTTTCTTCGGTGCAGTCTGTGCACGCTTCCGTATCGGTTGCATTGCTTTTGCAGCAAGCGTGCAGCTCTTTTTCTTCTGTATGTTCCAACGGAATTCTCCTTTCCGATTTCGCTTTATATACCCTCTTGGGGTATCTTAATTATATACCCACATAGGGTATATTGTCAACTCTTATTTTAGCTTTTTTCAAAAATATTCTGCCCGGATTTTTGACCTGCATTTAAAGTAAAAAGCACCGCTTGGCTTTTGGCTCAAAACGGTGCTTTGGGTGTTAATCTTAGCTTGACTTACACTTCGTATTCCATTTTCTCCGGCGTCCAGTCCTTGAGGACTTCGAGCATATCGACGGCAGTCTCTTTGGCGCCCTTGAGGTCGTGCTCTTTGTAGTTGCCGCACTCTTCGCGGCGGCTGCCTGGGATCTCTCCCTCAAAATCGCGGATGAACGCGAAGGATTCCTGCACGAGATGCAGGGCATCTAGGCGGCTCACGTTGTCGCGCAGGAGGAAATAGAAGCCCGTGCGGCAGCCCATGGGGCCGACGTAGATGACGGAATCGGACAACGCGGAGTTGCGCGCATACGTGGCGAAAAGATGCTCGAACGTGTGGAGCGCGCCGTTTGAGAGGTAATCTCCGGCGTTCGGCACCTTCATGCGCAGGTCGTAGGTTACAACGTCGCCGTCGATGCGGGAAACGTACATGCCTTTTTTGAGCTTATCATGATTGACGGAAAAGCTGGCAATTTTTTTCATACTCTATCATCACTTTCTTTATAAATTCACGGATTTCTTAGAGTATACCACGCTTTTCTTTGAATTTCAATTCCGTCTTATTTTTCGACGGTGACGATTTTCGGCTCGTAACCGGCGTGCCAGACGGTCTGCTTCAAAACGACTTCTTCGACAGGCTTCTTTGTGTAGATACGAGCGAATTTGCCGGCGAGGTCGACCTTTGCCATGCAGTCCGGCTGCTCGTTGAACGCGTTTTCAATGCGCATGGCGCAGTTTTTGCAGTGCATGCCCTCGATGTCCATGCGGTAAACGTGGTCGTAGTCGTTCACGTTCGTATCCTGCGGCTTGACGTGCTTCACTTCATCGCCGCCACCGCCACAGCAGCCGTTCTTCAATTTTTTGCGATAGCTGATGACCGCAAAAATACAAATAGCCGCAATCACCACACAGATGATGATCGTAGCAGGGCTGATGTCCGCGCCGGTCGCATTCAAAATATATGTACACATTTAAACCGCTTCCTTTTGTGAAAATAGTTCTTGTGAGAGAAGACTCTCATATACCCTTTGGGGGTATCTTGATTATATACCTCGGCGGTAGGGAATGTCAAGAGAAAAAGTTAGCGATTTCTAACTTATTTTGAATTTCTGCGTTGCTGCGCGTGTGGAAAAATAAAAAATGCCGCCCGGCACTGTTCTAAACACAGCAGTCGAGCGGCGTTTTCGTTTACTTTTTACGGTTTCGCGTTCCAGAGGGTAACTTTCCCGGTTTCGCGGGTCTTGTTCATATCGATGATGCGCTGGTTCGACGAGCCGCGAAAGCGCAGGGAAATGTCTTTGAGTTCATCAACGAATGCGCCATCGACGAGCACGTCGAGCAGAGACAGGAATTCGTCCGTGACCTCGCAGCGGTTGCGGCCGCCGTCTTTCAACATATCGGTCTCCAGGGTGGAACCGGAATAGCACCAGATGTCCTTTTCGGGGTATAGCTTGCGAACGCGGTGCAGAAACGGCACCAAAGCGCGTTGATTCTGCGGCTCCATAGGCTCGCCGCCGAGCAAAGTTAAACCGTTGATGAAACCGGGTGCAAGGGCTGCGAGCACCTCGTCTTCCGTTTCTTTTGTAAACGGCTTGCCGTAGTTGAAATCCCACGTTTCGGCGTTGAAGCAGTTTTTGCAGTGGCGCGTGCAGCCGGAGACGAACAGCGTGACGCGCACGCCGATGCCGTTTGCGATGTCGGTTTTTTTGATCTCACCGTAATTCATGATGGTTTCCTCTATTCATGAAATACCGCACAAAGCGCCTGCCCTGTGCGGTACTGTTTATTCTTGATTTTGACTTAATTACAAGTGCAGCACGCGCTCTTTGATTTCGGCGGTACGGCCCTGGTTCCAGAACTGGGTGCCGATGTAACCGCAGGTGCGGCGGGCGACGTTCATGGTATCCTGGTCGCGGTTGCCGCAGTTCGGGCACTCCCAGACGAGCTTGCCGTCATCCTCGACGATCTGAATCTCACCGTCGTAGCCGCACTTCTGGCAATAATCGCTCTTGGTGTTAAGCTCGGCGTACATGATGTTATCATAGATATAGCGGATAATCTGCAGGACGGCTTCGAGGTTATTCTGCATGTTCGGGACCTCGACATAGCTGATCGCACCGCCGGTGGAAAGCGCCTGGAACTGCGACTCGAAGCGGAGCTTTTCAAACGCGTCAATATGCTCGGTGACGTGGACGTGGTAGCTGTTTGTGATATACGGCTTATCCGTGACGCCCGGGATGATGCCGAAGCGGCGCTGGAGGCACTTTGCGAACTTGTACGTAGTGCTCTCAAGCGGCGTGCCGTACAGACCGAAGCCGATGGTGGTCTCTGCCTTCCATTTTTCACACGCAGCGTTCATGTACTTCATGACAGCGAGCGCAAACGGCGTTGCGCTGGGGTCCGTGTGGGATTTGCCCGTCATGTAGCGCACGCACTCGCACAGACCGGCATAGCCGAGCGAAATGGTGGAATAGCCGCCGTAGAGAAGCGCATCGATGGGCTCGCCTTTTTTGAGACGGGAGATTGCGCCGTACTGCCAGAGGATTGGTGCGGCGTCGGACAATGTGCCCTTCAAGCGGTTGTGGCGGCACATGAGTGCGCGGTAGCACAGGTCGAGGCGCTCATCGAAGACCTTCCAGAATTTTTCCATATCGCCGCCGGAGCTGAGCGCGACATCGACAAGATTCAGTGTGACGACGCCCTGATTGAAGCGGCCGTAGAACTTATAGTTGCCGTTTTCATCCTTCCACGGGCTTAACGCGCTGCGGCAACCCATGACCGGGAAGCAGTTGCCTTCTTTGAGCTCTTTCATCTTCTTTTCGGAGATGTAGTCCGGCACCATGCGCTTTGCGGTGCACTTTGCGGCAAGCTCGGTGAGGTAATAGTATTCGCTGCCGGGAGTAATGTTATCCTCCTGCAAAACATAAATGAGCTTCGGGAATGCCGGGGTAACCCATACGCCCTTTTCGTTTTTGACGCCCTCATAGCGCTGGAGCAGCACTTCCTCGATAATCATGGCGAGGTCGCGCTTTTCGCGCTCGTTTTTCGCCTCGTTCAGATACATAAACACGGTGATGAACGGCGCCTGACCGTTCGTCGTCATCAAAGTCACGACCTGATACTGGATAGTCTGCACGCCGCGCTTGATCTCCTCACGCAGACGGCGCTCCACCATTTTGGAGATTTGGGCCTCATCCGGGGAAACGCCAAGCTCGCCGATCTCGACTTCGACCTCACGGCGGATTTTCTCGCGGGAGATCTGCACGAACGGCGCGAGGTGTGCGAGGCTGATGCTCGGGCCGCCGTACTGGTTACTTGCAACCTGCGCGACGATTTGCGTGGCGATGTTGCAGGCGGTGGAGAAGCTGTGCGGCTTTTCAATGAGCGTGCCAGTGATGACCGTGCCGTTTTGCAGCATGTCTTCGAGGTTTACGAGGTCGCAGTTGTGCATGTGCTGCGCGAAATAGTCCATATCATGGAAATGGATGATGCCCTGCTCGTGTGCTTCGACGATTTCGCGCGGAAGCAAAATGCGGCGCGCGATGTCTTTGGAGACCTCGCCGGCCATGTAATCGCGCTGGACGCTGTTTACGGTTGGATTTTTATTCGCGTTTTCCTGCTTGACTTCCTCGTTGTTGCACTCGATAAGGCTGAGAATCTGGTTATCGGTGGTATTGGCGCGGCGCGCAAGCGAACGCGTATAGCGGTAACAGATATACTCCTTAGCGACATCGAACGCACCCTGCCCCATGATCTGCTTTTCTACGAGGTCCTGTATTTCTTCCACGGACGCTGCACGCCCCATGGCGACGCACGCTCCTTCGACATTTGCAGCAATTGTGCGAATTTGCTCGTTCGTAAGTCTCTGACGCTCGTCGATCTCTTTATTTGCCTTGGAGACAGCGACGATAATCTTAGTGATATCGAACGCTGCTTCCGAGCCGTTTCTCTTAATAATCTTCATGTTCCTTACCGCTCCTTCATACCGCCCGCGGGAGCTGCATGTTTCCAGCCCCTTTGGTTTTCATAATCAGTTTCCATAATTTTCTTTATATTGAATATTTATGCGTAACCACAAGATATTGTGTTCATTTTTGCGGTTCCTGCCGCAAGCACCCTACCAGTATACACCGAAGTTGGCGTCTTGTCGAGTAGTAAATGCGCTTTATTTTAAATTTCTTTTTGTATCCTTTTACCCATTGTGCAATAAAGCGTGAAAGGGCACTGCAGAGCGATGCGGCAAAGCGCGGGTTTGGATGTAAAAAAGGACACACTGCACGAGGCAGTATGTCCTTAAAGAATTTTTTCCCTTTATAGGCTCACTCTGACGAAGGAGCTGTTCCTATGTCAAGATTTATACAGGTTAAAATGAGAAATTCCTCTCCATTTTAACCTGCCAGAAGATCAGCCTCAGTGTGCATTCTTTCATACACTCGTTCTAACTCATCCGGTGACATGTAGTTGCAATGACTATGAATTCGTTTCATGTTGTAGTAAGCTTCCAGATATTCGAAAATCAGTCGGTATGTAGTAGTCAAGAAAAGTAGACACGAAAAATATTTATTATGTCCGTGCTAAAATGATATGACCTAAAAAAAGAAGAGAAGTAAACCTCAAAGTGGTATAGTAGAATCACCACAAACCACCAAAACGCCACAAAGAGGTAACTTCTCTTGAACAGAATAACACAAGAAGCATATAAGCGTCAAGCTGTAGTGAAAACAGCACAATAACTGCCTGAAAGGCGCAGCGAGACGGGACAGAAAGCATTTCTATCAGTGGACAGCAATCGATGAATGCACCAGAATACGATTTGTTTACGGGTTTGAGGAGCATACACCGGAAAACTCGGTGAAGTTCTTCAAAATGCTTCAAAAAATATTTCCGTTCAAGATTCAGACGATCCAGACGGATAACGGAACGGAGTTTACATACAAGTACATCGGCGATACGGAACTCTGTCCGTTTGACATTGCTTTGAAGAACGCCGGTGTGCAGCACAAGCTGATTCCACCCAGAACGCCTTGGCACAACGGCAAGGTAGAGCGGAGTCATCGAAACGACCAGCGCTATTCTTACAACTGGGAAAAGTTTGCAAGTGTAGAAGATCTAAACCGAAAGCTCAAAGATCATTTGCGCTGGAGCAACAGAAAGCCCATGCGCACGCTGGGCGGCAAAAGCCCTCTTGATCTCAATCCATGAAATACTTTCTAACGCCTGATTCTTTTCTATCCCACTCCTCCTCCTTGGAAGTTTACACAAAGTAAGGGATGGTCTCCTGTTTATCCTTAATGTCCTCATTCATAACAAGTAACATCACAATTCTATTTCTTAATCAAGCGTTTGATAGCACTTTGAACCAAATTCTTTTCATAACTATTAAATGAAAATTTCCACATTATGCATACAAATATCATACAGTAAATTCCTATTTTAATTATTAGATTCAACCATCCGCTTCCGAGAGTTACTTGGTTTATTGCGCATCCAATAAGTGTTGAAAAAACGCACGGAATGGTCATTTGCCCTATCTGTTTCCAAAACTTATTTATTTCTAAATGAATACACTTAGCATAATATATATTTAACAAAACACTCACTACAACAAATGTTGAACCAGTTGAAAGTGCACATCCTATCCCACCCTTTGCATGGGCTGCAAAAGTTGAAAAAAATATATTCACCAAAGCCGCAAGTAAAAAAGATACTGAACGAAACGCCATCTTATTTTCCGCTTGTAAAATTGTTATTCCTATATTTTGGATCAAATCAATTGTAAATGGTACTAGCAAACACAAAGTAATAAAATACACATTTTGAAAATTCTTCCCAGCCCAAAGCCCAATAAACTGCTTTCCAAAGAGAATAAATCCGCTTAGTATGCATGAGAGTAAAATATACTGTATTCTACCAATTTTAATAAATAATTCAGATAATTCGCTTTGAGAATTTTCTCTCGCTGTAATTGCTGTTACCCGTGGAAGAAACACGCTTGTTATTACTGTCGATACCGACATATATGCATTAAATATTGTCATTGCAATCCCATAAATTGCTACTTCTACCGTAGATGCTACAACTCCAAGAATAACTTTATTAGTGTTCCAAAATAATTGATCCATCATTGCATTTAAAAAAACAAACGCAGAAAATCCTAGCATTTCTTTAAAAAGCAATCGATCAAAATGATACAATTTAATTTGAACCCCAATTTTCTTGAAACAATAAAGAACTTTAATGCCAATTAGCACAGCATTAAATACCATTTGAATAATAACAAAGCTCAAAGCATAAGGATACTCCATCAACATCAAAATAACTGCAACTGGCATCAAAACCGCTTGAAGAATCGTCGCTCCCTTTAAAAAAATAAATCTCTCGTGAGAAATAATCACAGCATCAAATATTTTCGAGGGAATTGTAATTGCTACGTTAAGTAGTTGCACAAGAAATATTTTTCTCGCACTATTTAATTCTCCTAATGTGAGTGTGTTCTGAAAAATACTATTAAGGTTAAAATAAAGAACAATCCCCACTACGATAATCAGTGATGTCAAAATCCCGTAAATTATTGCAGAAATTGCTAAAGAATTCTCCGCGCTCTTCTCATCCTCTAAAGATCTATAACGCGAATAATATCTTATTATCGTTGAAGACATTCCAAAATCCATAATCGAGAGATAAGCTGTTAATGACCCCATCAGCTGATACAAGCCATATTCTTTTTCTCCCATAAATTGTAACAGTAAAGGTACATATGCAAAACCAATCAGTGCATTAATTGCCAAAGCTATATATGATATAATAACACCTATTTTTCTCTGATTCATATTAATTCCTCATTTTTCTTACCCTGTCGATAATATCTCGCATATGTCCAAATAGCACGAGCATCATTTGTGGTATTCCCAAATCAGATGCTAAGACACTCGTACTTATGTCAAGTCGCTTACCAACCTGATAATACATCCCAATTATTGCCATTTTTCTCTTTAATGAATTACTATGTAAACTAAAATCTGATTTTAATGCCAACAGATGCCCTCTAGGGTTGCGCATGAATAATCCCATATTATCTGCTGTTAATCCATCGTCACGATACTCACCTATATAAATAATCTGATCATACCATCGGAGTTTATAACCTGCACGGCTAATTGCATTCCACACGACAGATTCTGTGACAAAATTTTCATTTTCAAATTCTGGAAAAGGAAATCGCCTCAAAATTTCGGTATAATAAGCCTCTGCTTTATCTGATCTTAGTCCATACTTTTCTCTTTCCTCATTTTTACAGTCTACATACTCTGCTCCATGTCCAGAACCTATCATTTTGCTTTTAGAGTATCCCCTCGCCCCCGCAACACCTGCAAAATGTGATTTGTCTGGCAAAGACGATTCCCAATTCAGAATTTTCTCAATCGCATTATTAGTCAAATAATCATCGCTGTCAACAATAAAAAACAGCTTACCCTTCGCAAGCTTTACTCCACGATTAATAGCGCGATGCTTTCCACCATTTTTCACTTTAACATAATTAATGCGAAAAAAATTATTTTCGTTTATCCAGCATTTAAATAATTCTTCTGTGTTATCCGAAGAACCATCATCTACAACCACCCACTCAAACTCGGTAGATGTTTGCAGCTTTAAGGAATCATATAATCTTCCAATAATATACCCACGGTTAAAAGTAGGAGTAAATACAGTAACTTTGATATTGCTCAATTTAGAAATCTCCTTGTATTGTAGAGTAGTAGTTTTTATTGTCCCTCTCCAAGGACATATGCTACACGGTATAGGATGCTGTGGATCGGTTACATCCTCCTACCACAAGATGGGTTATGTGTAACAAGGCTACAAGAGTGAAGCGTCCTGTGGAACCAGCATCAAATAAACATATCGGAGGTATCATCATGATTTGCGTGAGTATTGATGTCGCTAAGGACAAGCACGATTGCTTCATCCTCCGCTCGGAAGGCGAAGTTTTGGCAGGCGTGTTCACCATCCAAAACAATGCGGACACTACAGCTACAATATTCTTAACTTTCCGCTAGACAAAGGTCTGCCTACCTATATCATCAACCCAGTACACATCAATCTGTATTGGAAAAGCCTAAACCTTTTCAAAATCAAGGCTAACCGTGTCGATGCGCGCACCATTACAACTCTCTTATGGCTGATGTAAACCTCAAGTCCTACACAGACACAGTATATCACCACGAAGATCTAAAATCACTCATAAGATACCGATTTAACAAAATTTGTGAACGAGCAAAGCTGAAAAGTTCCATTGCTAGCCCAATCTGTATTCTCTTTCCGAAACTGAAAAAGTTGGTTCCTACTCTCCATATGACATCTGTTTATACACTTTTCAGCGAATTTTCTAGGGCTAAGCATGTCGCACCCATACATTTGATCCATCTGACGAACTTGCTACATGAAGCATTCAAAGGTCGTAACGATTGGAAAAAAGTCATCGAAATCCAAGATGTTGCTAAGAAATCCATTGGTTCTGCTATGCCAGCAAAGTCTCTGAAACCGAAACACACCATTCATCATATCAGTAAGTTAGATAAACAGAGATTGAAATAAATTGAAGCGGAGAGCGCCACTATAACGGAAACGCTCCATCTTCTATTACGACCATTTCGGGTATCGTCAGCCGTGTGGGTGCCATGATTCTGGCTAAAATCGGAGATTTCTCCAATTTCGATTCTACTGATAAATTCTTACTTACGTTGAGCTCTCACCATATACCTAACCAATCGGGGCAGCTTACCAGCAGCTATTACCTACATGGAGAAGTGAGGTGAGGGAAAGCACTACAAAGTTGCTATTTCTCATGTCGTTAAGAAGCTTGTGTGCTTTATCTACACAATAGAGCGAATCAGGCAGCAATAGTCCACTTGCCGTCTAATCTCTGCCATACCTTTCCCAGAGCGTCGCATACGGCGCTCTATTTCCTATACCCGTTTTTGCTTCATCATCGCTAAATTGAGTCTTAACTTTTTCAATTAGTCTTTCCATCAACTAATTCACAGATTTGATTAAGTACCTCGTCCAAGTTGAAAAAGTCACGTCTTTCAATTGACTTTTTTTGTAAATCAGGAAGAATTTCTGGATTCTCAATAACTTGCTTCATTCCCTTGTATATACCATCCGTACTATTCGTCATAAGTATTCCGAATTTTCCACCATTCAAAATCTCAGTTGGTCCTGTACAATCAGTAGACATAACTGGCACGCCTAATGCAATAGCTTCCGCAACCGTCAAAGAAAATCCTTCTGCTCTTGAAGAACAAATATATACATCTGCCTTTTTCATATAGTATTCAACATTTGAAGAAAAGCCTAAGAAACGTACAACATCTTCAATATCCAAATTCTTGGCCATAGAACGAAGGTTCTTTTCTTCTGGACCAGTGCCGAATATACACACTTCAAAGATTTTTCCTTCTTGTTTCAATATCTTCACGGCATTCAAAAGTCGATCGAACCCTTTCTGTTGAACCAATCGACCCACCGCACAAAAAGTAAAGCAACGTTTCACCCATTCCTTGTCCCCTGGAAGTTTTGCCTTTTCGTTTATTGCTACAATATTGATAGGGTTATAAACAACCTTTGTTTTTACATTTCCAGATACAACTTGCTTTAGCGATTCTTCTGCTTGTTTTGAAACACAACAAACTGTGTCAAAGACACTATAAGCACTGAATAACGTTCTCTTAGACGGATAAAACGCAGAAATACTATCCGGAAAAGCCGCTAAATCAATATGTACCCATGCTACTCGCCGTACACTTGAGTTTCCACCAGAAATGATCTTAGTTGTTGCACCTTCCAAAAAGGCAATTTCACAATCATAGTTACCTGATATCAACCATTTATACAATAAATTAGACGGCGTATATTTCATAACCCGTTGCATAATACGCCGAAAGTTTTTCCCGGATTCTTTAAAGCAATATCTATATTTTATCTGTTCATTTAGTTTCTCTCTATATATTCCTTCATCAAAAAGCGTCTGAACTGTAATATCATATCTTTCGACCAGACTATTAACAATCGTTACCAATACTTTTTCCGCACCACCTCCACCAAGCGTATCGATCAAGAATAGTAATTTTCTCATCTATATTTTCTCCCATCACAACAAGTATTGTTTAATTTTTATTTAGCATTCATCCGAATTGTTTTTTAATCGTGTGTATAGGCTCCAATAAGTAAAATAATCAGTCAGACTTCGCCTTTTAAGGCTCAACCATGAATTGTAAAATTTCTATGCTATTGAGTTTCTTTGTTTATATGGTTCATTAATGCAAGTAAATACCCACACTGTATCCAAAACAATGGCACGACAAAGAGACAATTAAAGCCTATAAGATTACTATCAAATAAGTTCTCCGCCAATACGCCTATAATGCTACACAACAACACACAAATAACTTTTGACATAGCTTTGCTGCTCTGCGTTCTAAAAAAGCACTTAAATACCTTTATAATCAGATAGATAAAAAAAGATACCAAGCACAGCAATGCACATATCCCATTTTCAACCAGAACTTGGAGATAGATATTATGCATATTTGACGCAATTCCTGGGCTATTACTAACCAATTCGGTAGACAAAAAAGGTAAAACTCTTTGTTGAACATTTTCAGTTCCTACTCCTGAAAGTATATTTTTCCTAGCAACAGCTAAGCCCGCACGCCAGATTTCAAAGCGGCCATTGGACATATCGGATGTTTTATACTCCCTATCGATATCAACTGCACTGATATGCGGTTCGTTTATAGACGTTATATTCTCCTGATTTTGCTGGTTATTTTCGATATTATTGTTTGAACTCTCAATTTCATTAATATCATTTGTTTCCGTATCATCTATGTTTTCTAATTTATACTTTAAAACATTATATGTAGATGGAAGCCAAGCCATCGTCTCTCTGACCAATTGGGTCGCCCCATAAAACATAAAAAAAGCTGAGATAGATATAATAAAAGACAAACCTGTTGATACGATCTTACAGAACGAAAAGCGCTTTAGTAAAAATACAAATATATATACCATAATTGTTGCGCCCATGCAAACCATCGCAGAGCGTGAATTTGTTAATGAAAATACTATAACCTGCAATACAATATTAATATAAACCAGCACACTAAACACTATATCTTTTCCGAGCAAATATAAAATAAGTACCGAATATGTCACTGAAAAACAAGCAAGAAGTGCAGACGAATTGGGATTTCCAATTATTCCATACAATCTTCCCTCTACAAATCCAAGTATATATTCCGTTCCATTTGCTTCAATAGCTCCTTGATAACCCGTCACATAAATCACAAACGTACTCAATGTAATCAAAAAACTAACTATTATCACTAAACAGCTAATAGCTTTTAATTCTCTGAAAATCTCACTTATATTTTTACTCTTATCAATTACTAATGGAACACATGCAGTAATTATCAAATACGCAACATCTACAGCATTCCGAATGAATTGATCTTGAAAATTAACAACTGAGCTTAACGTGGCAAAAAATACAAATAAACCGATTAATATATATTCTATTCTAATTGCATTTTGAAAACTAGTATTTTGATGTTTCTTAATTATATTACACACAACTATTATTAATCCCCATATTAATGCTACCTTAAGTACACCAGTAGTATATGAAGTAGTAACAGGCAACACATAGCAAAAGGTCATAATAATTAAAACACATTTATATATAAACGTATCTATTACAAGTTTTTTGATCAAATTATTCGATTTTATCATACTTTAAGGCTCCGCATATAATCAAGTGTTTAAATTGAAAATTCGAGTTTTTTCATTTCCAATATCTCAATGAATAATCTATATGGTTTACAAGTCTCTTAATACTGTTGGTATCTTCTTTGAAGCATAGTCCACGCCTTTCGTCATCATATCATAAAAAGCCCGACATATCAAGATATATACTGCAACTGTCACAAGTGCCTATACCTTTCTCAACGGGTTCATCATTCTATGAAATGTCCTTTTATTTTCCCAGTATACATTTTACATTATTATAGAAAGCCATTCTATTTTTTATATCTTAGAAAGTTCAAGATAACGCTTTTGAAGTTCTTGAGACACTTTTTGAACATCAAATCCTTTTTTACTAACCTTTTGGGCATATTTCCCTCGAACATCCCCATTCCGATTATCCGTACTAAACTTGGCAATTTTCTCAGCCCATAATTTTGGGTCCATGTTTAACGATTCATAGCTGATTAAATCCGTAATTTTTGTTTCTTTGGTAATCGTATCCGACACCACACATGGTAATCCCGCACACTGCGCCTCTATTAGCGAAACAGGAAAGCCCTCGTAAAAAGAAGGCATTATCATCACATCAAATGCTGAAAGCATTTGAAAAATATTATCCACATTTCCTGTAAAAGTTATCGCACTCTCTATTCTTTTTTCTACTGCAATACTATGAATTTTTTCCATATCAGCTCCTGCACCGCATAAAACTAATTTTGCATCTGGCAAAATTTCTAAAAGCTGTTGAAAAACCAACAAAGTAAATTCTTGATTTTTAGGATACATAAAATTCCCTACTTGAGCCAGAACAAATCCCTCTAATCCGTATTTTTGACGTATTTGTAACCGATCGTCTCTTGAATATGAAAATTTATTTATATCAATCGCGTTATATACATATTCAACCTCAGAAACATCGCCATTAAATAAATATTCAGCTGACTTTTTGCTGCAAGCAAACTTAATACTCGCATATTTTGTTGTTCTCTTAACTGCAAAAGGATACACTAGTTTTCCAAGCTTAGACGGTGGCATAGAAGTACTATGTGCATGAGCAATTCTCACAGTCGCACCAGCTTGTTTTGCAGCTCTTAGCGCAAACATCGACATTGCATCTTGATGTACTTCGACTATCTTGTAATCATGCTTTTTAATAACTTCTCGTATGTCCTTTAAATTTCCAAAAAAGCTCTCGCTTTTAGTTCGAACATGGAAAATTTTTCCTCCCATTTTTGTTATAATTGATTCATACTCACCCACTTGACTACCGTGAACGATAAAATCAAATTGAACTTTTTCCCTATCAATATGGCGATAGAAATTCATCAACATCGTCTCTACCCCACCACGCCGCAAAACACTAACAATGTGAAGCACTCTTACCACTTTAACCACTCTCCAAACATATTTCTAAATTCTTATTTTATACACTTAATCCTCTAATGCGCTCTGGCAATATATTCATAATAGTTTGTACGCATAATCCAAAAGTATAGAGCGCCCAAACGGGCAACATTTTCACCATTAATCTCAGAACTTTATATATCCCTGACAGATTCTTATCCGACTCTCTTAAATATTCCGCTTTCATATTTTTGAGAATTTTCATTTTCTTGCAATACGAATATGGGCACATCTTTTTTTGGAGATTAAATATTTCCGCATAAAAAATCTTAATACGCAACGTACCCTCAAATGGATTTACCAATCCATTTCTTGCAAAAGTATTATTCATTTTTTCGAGTGACAGCATTCTATGCAAATGCATATTTTCTCTATACATTGTTGTTGCCACACTGTTAAAAGCCAAATATTTATATACAGATTTATTCAAATACGCTACAGAGTTTGCACATAATAAATATTCTAAATTAAAATTAAAATCTTCACCTAACGGAAGCTTTTCATCAAATTTAATATGATGTTTTCGCAGTATATCCAACTTATACACTTTTGCGTATACACAATTCAAATTATTAGAAAGAATGCTACTCAGGTTGTTTCGAATTTCATCACCAAAGAACACTACGCTTCCTGGTAAACTTTTTACAGTTTTATCTTTATAAACTTTTGTGTAACCTGCTATCAAATAATCTACTTTCTGTTTTTCGAGTGCTTCAACAGCTAACTGCACCATCTCTGGTGGACAGCCATCATCAGCGTCAGCAAACATTAAATATTCTCCATTTGCTTCTTGAATTCCCCTGTTTCGTGCACTACTTACACCTCCGTTTTCTTTTTTTATGAAACGAATGTTTTTTTCATTAAAAGACCGTACAATCGCAGCCGTATTATCTGTCGATCCATCGTCGACAACAATAATCTCCATATTTAAAAAATTCTGTCTTAATAAATCTTCTATCACTGAACTAATTGTATTTTCAGCATTATAAGCCGGAATAATAACCGATACTTTCAAACAAAATTTCCCCTTCTTTTCTCTTTTTAAAGTACAATTGAGAATTTTATTCACAATAAATTTTTCTCATACAATCTTCTACTTTTTCTCTCGAAAATCCCTCTACTTTTTTGCGATTATACTTTCCCATTTCCGTTAAATCTCTATTTAGCAAGTCTTTTATAGCACGCATACAAGAATCCGAATTTTCCGGATCAAAAAGTGCCCCACCTTTTTCATCGATAAGATCTGTATTTCCTCGAATTTTAGAACACGCAACAGCTTTACCGCAAGCCATTGCTTCCATCAAAGCTACAGACAATCCTTCGCGCTTAGAAGGGAATACAAAAAGATCGCAAGATTTCACGATACTAGGTACATTATCGCAGTATCCAAGCAAGTGAAGTTGCCGTTTTAGCTTCAAATTTTCAGCCAGAACTTCTAATTTATCTTTATTGGGGCCTTGGCCACAAATTACATAATGTATATTTGAAGAAAGATGTGACATAGCTTCTATCACTACAACGTGATTTTTATTATCGTTTAATTCTCCAACTGAAAGCAAAATAATATCACCTTTGGAAATATGCAAATCTTTTCGAAGCTCATCTTTTATTTCAGGCATAGCAGTAATACATTTTAAATCTATTCCTATACCTGGTACATACTCGATTTTTCCATTTTTTTTCAAATGAAATTTTTGCTTTGCTAAGGCGTAATCTTCCTTGTTAATAGTAATAAGGGTATCTGTAAACCTACCGCAAAATCGCTCCATAGGATAAAACAAAATCCAATTTTTCCGAGGCGCTCCTTTGTAAAAATGGAAACCATGGGCCGTATACACCATTTTTGTATTCTTATAGCTATGGCTACAACGATTTGCCAATCGACAGACCATTCCGCCAATAGGAGAATGGCAGTGGATCAAATCATAGTTTTCAGAATTCAGAAGCTTTCGTGTCATAGTAAAAGATTGTATAATCCCTCTTAAATCTGTAATTCTCCGAGGAATCGGAATGTGACATACTCTACATCCCATTTTTTGAAGCTGCATTTCCATCGCCTGAACTTTTTCAGCGGAAATTGTACTTCCTTCTTTCATATTGCAAGCTACATCAACCTGATAACCACTATCTATCAAAAGACGAATATTATCCATATTAAACTGTTGAATCATAGATGCAACCGAAGCATATATAAGTGCTCGCTTCATATTCTCTTCTCCGTAATCCAAATAGAATCCTCTAAATTTGTTAAGCAATACTTCTCTTTATATGTGCTAATCTCGTGATCATAGCACAAACTGCCAAACGCTTTATTCACCAAACCCGTAACATGACTTAAAAGCTTTAGCACCCAAGTAAATCCTGGGATGATCGCTATTGTTTTTTGGTGAGCCTGAGCAATCAACTTTACTAACTCTGTTGTGTTGGAATATTCTTTGTTTTGCGGCCAAAAAATACCTTGTTCTTCATTTTTCACCATCAAACGTACAAACTCCATCAAATTCCCGATATAGAGCATTGAGCGTTCATTATTTACCTTTGGAAACACTGGCAATTTTAACGCAAGTTTGGCAAGAATGGGATAATTTCCTTTGCTTCCGGGGCCATAAATCATAGGAGGACGAAGAATCACAACTCTAAAATTCTCATCATTTAAAACCCAAATTCCTTTTTCCGCTTGTACTTTGCTATCGCCATAGCTGTTAGCCGGCGATACCGGCGTTTCCCTTGTAATGACTTTCTTCTTGGCAATAGGCGCACTCTCACCATAAACAATGGCGGAACTCATAAATATAAACTGTTTCACTCCCTCGAGCTTAGCCTTCTTAGCGACTTCTACAGTAAGATCTGTATTCACGGCATAATACAATTTTGATTTTTCTACGCTAATTCTTCCATTATCGGAATGAGCAATTCCCGCTACATGATAGATACAGTCATATCCATTAAAGTTTTTTTCTCTCCATGAACCATCTATCATATCAAGCGTATCGATCTGATACTCATCCAACCACTGTGACATATACTTTTCAAAAGAGGTTCCAATATAGCTGTTCGCCCCTGTTATGAGAATTTTTTTCATGAATCCTTCTTTTTCTCCTTTTCAAGCGTACCTGTACCACCCTCTACCACGCCATCATGCCTTAAAACAGATGTAACCGTGCCGAAGAAACACTTACAATCGAACAGGAAGCTCATTTTCCTTACGTATTCCCCATCAAACTTGGCCTTCACCGGAATTTCTAATTCATCTCTTCCGTTAATTTGTGCCCAACCTGTCAGTCCCGGTCGAATATCATTTGCGTGATATTTATCGCGTTCGGCAATAAGATCTCCTTGATTCCACAAAGCCGGCCTGGGACCTATAACTGACATTTTTCCTGAAAAAATATTAAAGAGCTGGGGCAATTCATCTAAACTTGTCTTACGAATAAATCGACCAGTTTTAGTAATAAAACGGTCTGGATCATTTAACAAATGAGTAGGCAAATCTTTTGGTGTATCTGTACGCATAGAACGAAATTTATAAATTTCAAAAAATTCTTTATTTTTTCCAAATCGCTTTTGTTTAAAAATAACAGGCCCTGGTGACTCCAATTTTATAGCCAAAGCTACTATTCCTAATATTGGAGATAATATCAAAATCCCACATCCAGACAGCAATACATCTAGCACTCGTTTTATCGGCATATATCTTTGTGCAGTAGGAGACACAAAATTTTCAATTTGAGCAAGCATCTCAAAACCTCTTCATTAGTTTTTGTGTGTAATCACCAGAGAGAACGTACTAACGTATCTTTCCAGTGAACGGACAATCAAGAAAATCCGAGGATGAGGATAAAATTAGCATCAGATGGTATACATCCGTGCCATTTACAGAAATTCGGGTACGCCAGTGGACACGTCTTTGGTGTGGCCATTGTTTTCCCCAACTTTCTGCGGCAGCAAACCTCTCATATCCAGCAGGTTCATCCGACTGGCGGAGGCCTCAATTCCTTCGGTCTGCCTATCCACAAATGGGTGCCGCTGCTGCTCCGTTACGAGGTCTTGCCTCAAGGTAAATATCTAACGCGGCTAACCGGCTCAGATTTCTTAATTCAGTGCATTCCTGCTATCCGGCATCTTTGTAGACGGACGCCTTCCCGGATAGTGGCTTTGGAAGTGTCAGGCAGCCTTTGCCGGTTCCGGGCGGGTTATATCTGCACGGAACCGTGTGCTGTTGTAATCCATTCCGCGCGTCAGCAGCGCATAGAAAATACGGATTACTTTGCAGCTCACTGCAATCATTGCCTGCATTCCCTTTAACAGGTTGTCCTTGCGGGTTGTGTAACAGGTGTACACTTCCCGGAAGTCCTCGTTGCTTCGGATCAACGGCAGAACCACTTGAAACAGCAGTCTGCGCAGTTTCCGGCGGCCTCGCTTACTAATAGACGAACGACCTTTGTGCTTGCCGGAGCTGTTTTCCTTTGGCTCCAGACCGGCAAGTTTCTGAATCTGCTTCGGAGATGTAAAACGTCCAATATCTCCGACTTCTGCCAAGAATCCGGCAACAGTAATAATTCCAACACCTTTGACTGCAAGCAGCTTTTCCACATTCGGCACCTTCAAAGTTTCTTCCTGCAGTGCGGCAGTAATGCGGTCGAGTTGCTCCTTCTTCTCGGAGTAGTCTTCCAGCAGAAGCTGTAGATCCAGCCGCGCACAGTTGCCTCCGGCCAATCCAATGCTGCGCTTTGCTGCCGCAACCAGGGTCAATGCCCTCTTTTTACCGACAGCGCGCAACTTTTTCTCTCGCCAGAGTGTAACGATTCCATCTACGCCGAGTTCTACCACATCTTTTGGCAGCGGTACTTTCTTCAGCACCGCCAGACCACTCACCGAGTCAAATACTTTGTATACTTCCAGATACTCCGGAAAGTAGATTTTCAGCCAGCGTTGAATCCGGCTCGATGTCGCATTCAACGCCTTTACGATTTGGTCTCTGACAGATATAGCCTCTCTCAATTCCGCATAGATGCCTTCCGGAATATGCGGAAACGAGTATCTGCCCTCTGTCACAAGCTTTGCAATTGTCTTGGGATCCTTTTGGTCTGTCTTGCGTGGGCTGTTGTCATCCATCTCCTTGCTCTGCTTTACATGGTAAGGATTTACGAATGCCAGTTTCATCCCACGTTCTTTGACGTACTTTGCAAATGTGAACCAGTAATACCCCGTAGGCTCACAGCCAATGAGAATGGCCATCTTAGCAGATTTTTCGGACACATTTTGTACCCATTCTTCAAAGGCTACATACCCATCCAGATCATTGCTGAAGCGAAATACTTTGCGCGTAAGTTCAATTTCTCGCCAGTCGAACGCTCTCGCGTAATGCCACTGGTTGCCAATATCCACCCCCAAAACCAAAGTTGCCTCTGTCACTTGCATTATCTTGCGATTTTGAGTATAATTCATTTGAAGCCTCCGGTTCGCTGTGGTTATTTTCATCTGCTAAGATGTAACCTTAGCTTACCGCGAGGTTCTTTTTATTTCAATTCGCAATTTTTACG
>OGPR01000116.1_pt1 | contig 95586 bp, 82 predicted proteins | sample 1552981 | NCBI WGS metagenome assembly OGPR01 (sample SAMEA2580260, study PRJEB22360) | human gut metagenome | biome: human gut; feature: human-associated habitat; material: faeces | place: Denmark | collected 2008/2010 | reverse complement strand
ACAGTTGAATGTTGGTATAATCAACAGTCCATTCAAAAAAGCCAAAATAAACATAATATATAAAATACAATGAAATATCAACTGAACATATAACAAAATTTAAATAATATAAACAAAATTATAAAAAAATTAAAAAAGATAATATTAATTGTGTTAAAGATGACCATAGGAAGAACATATAATAGTACAAAACATTTTATATTATGAGATATAGATTATACTAACATGTCACAAAAAGATGACGAACTTTTGAAATTAACTTCATATGTTGAAATTTCAAAGTACAGGGAAAAAACCTTAAAATCTATTGGAAATAATGTTAAAATACCAACAAATATTGCAAAAGACAGCGGTATTAGAACAAACCATATTTCTAAAGTTTTAAGTGAACTTAAGAGTAAAGAAATTGTAGAATGTATAAATGAAGAAGCTAGAAAAGGAAGATTGTACAGATTAACTGATACAGGTAAAGAAGTATTGGAATCTATAAATGAAAAAGAGGAAGAAAACTGAAACTGCACTTTTCATACTTCCTTTAACAATTACATTTTTCTTTTCTTATGTTTCTTTAAAAAAATTAATTTAAACCCTGTTTTTAATACCTTCTTTTAAAAATTCCAAATTTTCACGATTATTAACATCTGAAGCTTCATCAAAGCTATCAAATAAATAATTAAATATAATCTGATTTTTAACATCCGTTTTCACAGAGTCCATAGACTCGTAACCTATAGAATTATAATCCGGATTTTTTAAATCTTTTTTATATTGCAGTTTAATAGCTTCCCTTAAATCATGATCAATATAATCTTCCAGCTGACCAATTATCTCCCCGGCAAAAGTATTGCCCAGCACCATCAAAACCCCAATTTTTTCATCATCAAAAGTTGTTTCTTCAAGCAAACTTTCAAAAGAAGCATAACGCTGATATCCATGAGGAATAAACCTTCCTTCAACAGTATGAGCACAATATTCATTCATTAAAGCCAAATCATTAGACAAACAATACCAGACAAAACCTTCTAATGTAGAAGACTGCTTTACTTGAAACACATCACAAAGCAAACTTTCAATTATGTCAAACAATAAAAAATGAGTCAGTTCATGAATAATAGTAGCTATCTGAACTGAATCATCCAAACGGTCATCATAATACAAAACATGGCCAAATTCAAATCCGAGTTCTTCACCTCTGGCCTTTGGCCTGCATTCAGCAAATACTCCTGCTATACTTAATATTTTTTCTTTAGGAGTATGACCTGCAATTTTTGAAAATTTTAATTTCCTAAAAATATTTGACAATAATTTACTATAATCTTCATCAGAAATTTCAGCTTTGGCCAGCAATAATTTATTATAATCAGTAAACAGCTTTTCAAAGCTATCAATAGAGACAGGACGAATTTGTTTATTGCAATTGCTGCAATAGCTACTGTCATCTGAATTTAATTCCCCGCAAAATGGACAGATATTATCCATAGCTATTCTATTTCCGCAGTGAGTGCAGTAATTATTTGCTCTAAGATTAGGAGTTCCGCATACATCACATTCTTTCATAACTACACCTTATCTGAAAACATTTCTTATAGATCTTCCGGCATTTGACAATTTAATTTTACGATTCATGGCTTTTTTAATGTTTTTACCACAATTAGGGCAAAATTCAACATCATAATCTACAATTTTTCCACAACTACAAACCAATTTGGATTTAACAAAACGTTTTGGATTCAATTGTCTGTCACAGCTGCTGCAAAATTTTGCAGATATTGGATTTTTAGTTCCGCAAACACAAATTAAAGCTTTATTTTCATTTTTTAAATCAATTCCACAGTCAACACAGAAATCAGCAGTAACATCATTTAATGTAGAACAAAAACATAATTTTTGAATATTTCCATCAGTTTTTTCAAAATTATCTAACGGAAATCCGCAATTACTGCAAAACTGACTGAATTCATCATTTTCCTGTCCGCAAAAACAAAAAATAGGATAATCACATTCAAACTCGAAATTACTGTAAAGATCTTTTAATGGAGTCTCTTCATCTTCAACTAATTTCTTTCCACACATTTCACAAAACAAGTTTTCTTTAGAATTAACATGCCCGCATTCACAGCTAACGGTTGTAAATGAAAATGTAGGTTTTGGTTGGGATTTGAAAATTCTTCTTATTTTACTATGTGTTCTTTTAACACCGCAATGATAACAGTAGTCATTTTCTTTTAAATTCAGATATCCGCAGGAACAGACTTCATATTTCAAATCTTTTCTGGTGCTTTCAATATAAGGTGAAAAGTCTATATCCAAATCAAAAAATCCGATGTCGTAAATTGGAAGCGTAAACATATAATCATCACCAGCATCTACAAAAGCTGTTCTAGCTCCACAGCCTTTACAGTACTCTTCATTAAGTGATAATCTTTTGCCGCAATTGCCACAGTAGTTTTGTAAAACCATATGCATCATCATTTAGTCAAGTAAAGATAAATTCTTCTTAAAATCCATCCTATAATCCCTGTAGGAATTACGAATATTCCTGCTATAACTATACTTGCACAAATCAACAGCAAAATCGCAACAACAGGATTAACCGCAAATTCACTTGAAAAAAATTCAGAATCTACAAATAAGGAAATATAAACAGAAACTGCAAAAAAGAAAGCAGCTTCCATTGCTAAAATTACTCTTAATTTGCTAATCCTGTATTTATTTTTTCTCTCATCAAATATATGAAACAATTTGAATTTAAAAGTTGGTTTAGTATGCCCATTATCTTTAAAATGTGATTCATTAAATGTATTATTAACCTTTTTCTTTTGTGAAATTTCACTTGTTTCTTTTGAATGCATGGAATTCATAATTGAATTATGTTTTTTAATTGTATTAATGTCCATGTCAACAAAAGAATTGCCACATTTTACACAAAATTTGGCATAATTAGCATTTTCAAAACCGCATTTAGGACAATATTTCATTTTAAAGTTCACTCATATTTCTTATTTCATTAACAAATTCACTTAAAACTTCTTCCCCTAAACCTTCAATGTATTTTATAGATCCGGCACATTCATGGCCTCCGCCGTCAATACCTGCTGAAGGTATCATTTCAGCCAGTTTAGGAACAATATTATTGACGCTAAATCCAAATCTTTCATTAACAGCATCAGTAGCTCTTATTACACCAAAATCAGGACCATGTCCTAAAGTTATAATTGGTTTATCCTCACCTAATGCCTGAACTACACTATCATGAACAAAACCACAGGTTTTTCCAGGAGCAGGGAATGTAAATTTATGAGCATATTTTTCAACATCAATCATATTGAAGTAAATGCCATTCTCAAAATGAGTTTTTTCAATATTAGGAATAGCTGCTTTAAGCTGAGTGTCAACACGTTTTAAATATTCCTTATATAAAGCATCAATCATCTTTTCATGCTTATCAATATTGTCAACAGCTAAAATAGTGTCCATAATTCCCCTACCATTCATGAACCTAAGGAAATAAGCTTCAAAGTCAACACATTCGGCTATTTTAGCTAAATGTTCTTTAGTAAATCCTTTTTCTGCTGCCAATTCAAGGTATTGGTAAACTTCACCACATTCAGCATGATCTCCCAAAGCTGCAATAGCCGGAAGATGTTTGATTAAATCTTTAATTTCAGGATTTATAATATGTGCCACTTCAGTAGCCAGTGCTCCTGCAGTTAGCTGAGAATCTCCTCCAACCAGATAAGGGTTTACATGAGTGTCAACATATTCATCAACAGCAACAGTTCCGCCAACAATTTCCCCGTCTTTTTCCTCTTTAGTAATTAAATCTCCAGGAGAGTGATGGTCTATTACTACAACTTCCACATCATAAATTTTAGCCTGCATCAAAGCTACAATGTCCTCTTCTGTAGAACCATTATCCAGCAAAACAATTAACGGCAATTTTTGACCGTGTCTTTCCTTGTCTTCAAGAGCAAAGGACAAATCCTTAACTACATCTTCCAATTCATAAAACGGAGCTTTACTTGGAGATCTTTTGAAATAATAATACTGAGCATCATTACTTGGATTTACCTGTTCGACAAGAGGAACAATAGCTTTTTCCATAGCTACTCCCGAACAGATACCGTCTGCATCGTTATGATGTCTTAATAAAATAGATCTGCCATCTAAAATAGCTCTCCTAATTTTTTGAGCTGCTTCCCTCATTTTAGGTTTCAATCTGTTTAAAACATCACTTTTAACCAGGAAATCAACATCATCAGGTTCTGCCCTTTTATTTAATGCATCTTCAATTAAATCCTGAAGTTTGGCTTTTTTCTCACCTTCTAATTTGGAAATAGACTGAGATTCAATTTGAGGCTTGCCTCCATGCTGATTAACTTCACCTAAAACTTCCACAGCATCTCCAACATCAATATCTGGATATGCTCTAACTCCAGCTTCATCAAAAGCAGCTACCCATGTAATATTTGATTCATCAGTAATTGTAAAAATAGTCGGTCCTGAAGTTTGCTGAACCTGTAGAACTTCACCGTCAACACGAACCAATTTGCCCATTTTTTCTTCCAGATCAGAAATAATGGTTCTTGGAATGCTTTTTGTCTGTTTTACAATATTGTAATTTTTAACATATGCTGGAGCCAAATCAATTTTTCTTTCCCTTGATTTAATAGCTGTTATAAATACAATAACATCATCTCCAACTTTATAATTAGAGATATCTCCCCTCATAAGTCCCCAGACATTATTATTTAATGTTACAAAAGCACCATATTTTTCAACACGGGTAACTCTGCCTTTATAAAGTCTATCCTTGTCCATATCCCTCATTTGACATAATGAATCCAAGACATAAACATCTTTAACTTCGTTTTCCATCTCCCGTATTTTATCACGTTTCATTCTATCTTCCTTCCTTTTGGTATGGCAATCTCTACATAAATCATATTTTTCACTGATTGGTTTGCCGCAGTCATTACATACATTAATCTGACCGCTGCCATGACAATTAGGACATTCTTCAAAAACTTCAATCTGACCTTTTCCATGACAAACTTCACATGGAATATCCTGATCTGCCCCTAAATCAAATTTAGCTTTCGCATTACTATTAACTCCTTTAAAATGATTTCCTACATCAAAGGAATCTTGGTAACCAGTTCCGCCACAGCTATCACAGTCTTTATAATCTACAACTACAGAACCTGTTCCTCTACATTTTGGACACTTTTTTTTCAATTTAAAAACCTCATTTTAAAGTAAAAATTTTATCTAAATAAATTTGGATTATCATTAACTAACTTATTTCTTGCATTTTGATACTGAATAGCTTCATCCATTAAGCTATTTGCCTTATTACCATAACTACTTCCAGTAGAATTATCATTATTTTTAAAATAATAAATAGCATGAACCAAATTAGATGCAGCATCCTGTTTTAATTCCACTTCATCAATAGCAGTAGCTAAGTATTCTTTATGAACTTCATTAAAATTATAACTACCATTCTGTATATCTGACAAATCTCTGGAACTTTTATTAAAATCATCACTTGCATAAAGTGCTTTTTCTAATGCTTCATCATAATTTTTATTATTTATTAAATTTAACATTTTTAATATGATTTATAATAACAACTACAAAAGTTTTATACTATCTATATTTGTAATATTATTTACCTAAATTATCTCTTTATCTTTTTCATTCATTTTATCATCTCGATTTTCATTATTAATTACCATTGTAATTGTAATAGAATTTGTAATATTAATTGTAATTATTTATTCTTTACTTTTATATTACTTATCTTTATTATCAATTATATTACTTATCTTTATTATCAATTATATTAATTTTAACATCTTTATTATCATGACTTGTGCTATCATTGGATTTATTATTTCCTTTTTATTTGTTAAATTAGTAGACATAAATGGTAAATCAGCGTTTACACTAACAGAAAAACTACAAGGATCATTTCTGATATTTTTATTCGTAGGATATTGGATTGTATTACTTGCAAAATATCTTATTTCATTAATTTAATTAACTATGAACACAACAGAATCTCCTAAACGAAAAATATCTGCATTAGAACGTACAATCGTTGCAGGTATGGGTAGTATTACAATGCCTGATATGATGGCATTACATAAGAAATTTCCTACATTAACTATCGAAGATATTTATGATATACTTAGTTCGATAGAAACATCTGCATTAGGTACAACATCACGAGAATTTATTCTTCAATATGCAGAAGTAAGACTTCTTAGTTTACGAAAATCTAAAACTATTGAAAAAGCAGCAGAACAAACTCGTAAAATATCAGAAAAAGTACAAGCTCTCATATCTCGTGATGAAGAATTAAATGACCGACTTGAAAGACAAGCATCTTATATCGGTAAACTTCAACGAGAACTATCAACATTCAAATCAGTAAATAAAAATATTAAAATAGTATCTCTCGTACTATTATTCTTACTAATTGGTCAAGTTATAGCACATTTTACATTATAAATTTTAACAATAATTCAATTATGTCGAACAGTATGTTTTTTCTTCCTTGTATTTGTATCATCATTTGCTTTATTATTTCCGCTATTACTTATACCTATAATAAGGCCAAAGATAGAGCAGTTTATAAAGCTATTAATGATGATATTCAAGATGGTTTTGTATGTTTGGGGGATGTTTATATTAATAAGTATTCTATTGAGTCTATTTATTTAGATGATAATGGACATCTTGTTGATATTAAAACAGACCACAATCAGTATTCTTATCGTTTTACAAGTGAAAGTTCATATCATAAATATCTTGATTATCTTGAAGATACTTATAAAATTAATACAATGATTCATAATCAATATTAATTTATGATATGGAAAATAATAACAATAGTCTTTTGGAGTTTAATAGGTCTAATAGGCTTTTGCAAATGTATTGACGGTGATGAATCAAAAACTCTCACTGGTATTATTTATATAATTATTTCATTAGCTTTCCTAACTGGTATTGCTATTGGAGTATAAACTGTTAATCATATGACTGCTAAACTAATTGTATCTGTTAAAGAAATAAACGGTATCGCACAAATCGTTTACTATTGTAAAGAACGTCGGCGTATTTATCGTAAATCGTTCGCTGATACTGTTCGAGAATTTCGTGATGCTTATAGAAAAGCTAACAAAAAATAAGTTGCAACTGGAGAGGGCTACGCAGCTGGGCTACGCCCAGCCGCTCCGCTCCCCGGTGGGAGAGGAGGTTGCACGCCCACTTGTCACGTTACTTACGAAATTATTATAACTCTTATTATTATTAATAATATTAAAACTATGTTATGTGAAATTATATCTGAAACAAAAGGTACTATTATTAATTTACCTATACAAGGTGATATTAATGTTAGTCGTGACGATTATATCGAAATCAATAATGTTCGATATGTAGTTCGTCGAAAAGAATATATTCTTAAAACTGAAACTGAACCTACTGGAAGACAAGTTTATATTACTCGAATTGTTATTTATGTCATGTAAATTATGCCAAATTTAGAAGATTGTGTTATTCAATTCGAAGACCCTAATCCAACAATGACTCGTGTCGAAAATGCTCCTGCGGGTATTGGTGCTGATATAGTATTTCCAAGTGTGGAACCGGAACATTTACGAGGTAGGTCATTATCTGCTATTAGGCCTATGACAGTTACTGAATATAATAGTATTCATGCAGATAATTATAAAACTGAAAAGAATACTGGAAATATCATTCTTATTATGATTGTTGCAACAATATGTTTAATTAAAGTCATTAGAGCTGCGAAAAAATCAGATTAGCTAAATATGACTACTGAACAAGAAAAAGATTTTAAGAAAAGAGGTATATATAATGATATTATTCTGATGACAAATCTGACGATGATATATTGTTATATTATGTTCTTTGCTCTTGAAGAAGTTGTTAATATCTTTGGTAAACGTTATCGACATTCAACCAAGTATTATTATAATATCGTTCGAGAAGTTCTCGATAGAATTAATTGTGATAATATTAATTGTTTCAAAACAAGTCAGCAAGATGCTGGTCAAATGGTTTTGGATGTTGTTAAAGAAATCGAAAATAGACTTGCTTTTGATGATAAACAGTTGTATATTCTATTTGTTATTAATCAAAAGGCTTACGATAATATTCATAGATTTGAACCTGAAGTTACAAGTATATTTAAGAAACAAACTGAATACATTTATCGTAAACTAATTGATTATTGTCCTGTAACATTGGATAAAGACAAAATGGCTATTGCAACTATTGTCATTAATCAAGTTATTAATAAAATTAAAGCTCGTGAGGAATCTGATGGTTCACTCACTATTATATATGATGATGCAAAATAAATTTCAAGATTTGTTTGGTCATACAATATATAATTATTATATTTGAATCATAAATAATAAACAAACAAACACAAGAACTATATCTTACATTACTATTCGTGCTAACGAAAATAATAAAGTTGGTAAAAATGGGAAAAGGTCGTAAAATCAGTCATGTTCAAACTATCGTAGTCGATGGTGATGAACGTAATAAATATCGGCCTGTATATCGTGTAACGCTTATTCACAAAAATAATAAGTAACAAATCAATACAACAAGTTGTAAATACATTATCATAATAAAATATGTAATGAGTAGAAATCCTCGATAGGCAATCCAGTATTAAACTACTATTTTTACAACTTGTTTTCTTGAACTATGGTGTAATGGTAACACATGAGATTTTGGTTCTCAGATTTCAGGTTCGAATCCTGATAGTTCAACTATTATAGATAATCATGGCAGAGATATAAATGCAACCGACCGTGTGCTTGGTGATACATAAGTCAAGACTTAACTGTATTTTAGGCTGGTGTAAGTCCAGCTGGTTATCTATAATTACGCCGTGTTAGCTTTAATGGTAGAGCAGCTGACTTGTAATCAGCAGGTTGTAGGTTCGAATCCTACACACGGCTCACATTGGGATTGTTGTGTTCCAAATGTTGATGTTTTGAAATGGACATCTCGGAGTACTTCTGTTGTGATAATAGTGGTACTCTTTTTCATGTAAATTCTAATCTAATATATAATATTATGACTTTAATCACTCTACCTTCTGGAACAGTTTTTAGCTAATGATTTCGCTCTTCCGATTATTGTTGTTAGTAAAGTTCTTATGGCTAATGACAACAATCCTCATGCTAAAATTTATCCGTATTATTTTACAATCATGTATGCTAATGGAGTTTCAATTCCTATTATAGCTAAAACATTAGCAGAAGCTGAACTTGATAGACAAATAGTTGTTAAAGCTATTACTCCTATAAAATACTCAAAGGTAAATTAAATAATAGGTTTAAGGCGAAATGGTGGAAATGGTAGACACGCCGGACTTAAAATCCTGTGACCAGTAATGGTCGTGCGGGTTCAACTCCCGCTTTCGCTACAAATGTCCAAATGATGGACACGAGTGTACCAATCCGAGTACACGACCTTGCAGACAAAGCTGTCAAAAATCTGCAAGTTAAAAATGTGACAGTACTTATGGATACTCATAAGGCTAACGCTGGCGCCAAGCGGAATAATATTATGTGAGTTTCAACACGTTCATTTAGTAATGCTGTTGTTAGTGCTGACGAGCAACGAACAAGAAACGAGAGTACTCCTCGTTCTTGTCTTTTTAATGATGACGAAACCCGCGCGACAAGTGGGCGTGCAACCTCCTCTCCCACCGGGGAGCGGAGCGCTGGGCGAAGCCCAGCAGCGAAGCCGACTTAAATTACTACTAAATTAACTCTTAATTAAATATAAATTAAAACTATCTAACATTATGGTATGAGTAAGCAACCTATTATACAAGTTCATAGTTGTAGAGCTTGTAAGTATTGTAAAAGTAAAACTTCGTATAAGTCACGAACTGAACGAAAGACTTATTATGAATGTGATAAGACTAAAACTATGATTACAGAAAGTGTATATCAGACAAATGATTGTTTAACTTTTATTAGTCGTAAATAGTTTATGCCTAAACTCAATGCTAATCAGATAGACAAATATCTTAATCCGAAAGATAACGGAGATAAGAGAAGGTCTAAACCTAATAGGAATCTTCGAGAAGATAACAATCAAAATTATAGTAAGAAGAATGATAAACGTAGGCCAACAAGTCGTAACCAGTAAAGGTAGATATGGTCGTGTTATTGATGTTGATAATTCATCCAATGAACTTAAAGTATTAGTTAAGATTGGTACTAAAAATTATTGGATATTAGAAAGTCAATTAACTCCTGCTACACATATAATTAGGGTTAAAGTTGAATACGAAATAGATTATTGTGGTAAATCTATTACCGATAGTCTTGAAGTAGCCTTAAAACGTGATACTGTTCTTTACAATGATAATGTTAATTATTTAGTTCAGATTTGTAAAGATAAAGTAGAAAGACAATTAGAAATGGAAGTAAAAGTTAAACAAATTAAAATTTCATAAGTGCTATGACATTTGACTTAAAAGTTATTACTATTGAAACTAAACTTCGTGCTGGATACTTTATTCTTGATGAAGGTGAATTTTCTACTGTTAAAAAGGTTGTACCTCAACGTAGCGAAGTTTATCTCGATAATGGTAAAGTATTATCTATCGCTGATGCTTCTAAGAAAGTTGCAAAACTTATCGGTGAAGTTACTACTGAACAAGAGGATAAAGTTATTACAAAAACTTATTCGATTATTCATAGTGATTTCAGTGGAATCATTCGCGGTTTGTATGATACGATTCCTTATGGAGATGATGTTCCCGAAGAGGATAGAAAATATAAAACGCTTCGTGATGCACTGTTCGCTGGTGTAAAAGTCAGATATGAAGGTGCATTTGAAACTATTCTTACTCGTACTGTTGTTGATGAAGTTGTTGAGATTTTAAGTCTTTCTGTTGTAGATAGATATCAACTTTATTCTCGTAATGATAGAGTTGGTGTTGTTACGAAGTTTGACAAAGATTCTCATTGGTTCCAAATTAAACTTAATACCAGTGGTACTGTTATTAAGTGCAAACGTGAAGATTTTACAAAACTTCATAATGACAATACTATACAGATGCTTCATATTTTATGTTCTCGTTGTGGTCGGTAAATGGATTTTAGTAAACTTAAAGGACTTGTTCCTGTAAAGAAAGCTAATATCAATAGAGATTCAACTAATCGAACAAGAAGTAAAACTTCAAATATGACACCTCATGCTATAAAGTGTGAGGTGTTTTTTTATGATAATAAGTTTTATGGAATTGTCGATAATGAACGTTATCCTATTGATATAACAGATGAGGATTATCAGAAAGCTACATTTGCATTTAGTACACCTGATAATGAACATTGGGATTGGTTTACGATTCGTCCTTTTAGTGCTGCTGAAGCTGATATTGAAAACTTGAAAAAGTATTGGCAACTTATTGTTCCTAAAATGAAGATTTGGATTACTCTTGAAAATGGAGTAGGAAAACTTGATATAGAACGTATTAATAATCGAAACGAAAAAGTTTTCAAAAGATTAAGTCCAAAATATTATGCTTCTCGACGCAATTAAAGAGTATTCGGTGGTCATGCCGGAATTACTTCAATATTTGAAGAAACGAGGATATGACCCCGGATACTTTTTTACAAAGTTAGACCTATCGCTGCAATTCATAATAATATTTGAGTTTTTATTACAGAACTACAATATTGTTATGATTACAACTCCTAATGTTATGGGTGTTAGAGCTTATGTTAATCGAACTACTGACAAACAAGATGTAATATTTGTTTGTCCTACTCCTGAAACTTATAAAATAAGTAATAATCATTACGAAACCCTTATTAGTAAGGCATTTGAGTATATTCAAAACACTGCATTTTAGCCGATATGGACGCAGATAAATTGAAAGACCTTACAAGTGTTAAGGCAAACAAAAATAAGCCGTCAGCGAGGCCAAAACAGGCCGCCACAGGCGATTATTCGCAATTATATCCGGGACAACAGCAGGCTATCGACAAACTATCTGATTGGTATTTTAGTAACGAACTTGAATGTACACTTGAAGGTTATGCTGGTACGGGCAAAGCTTTATTAAATGGTACTCCAGTTCTTACAAACAAAGGTTGGACTTCTATTGAATCTCTTAAAATTGGAGATTTAGTTGCTACTCCGTATGAAGGTTTTCAAAAGGTAAAAGATGTATATCCTCAAGGTAAAAGACCTTTATATGAAATTACTTTTAGTGATGGACGAACTATTATATGTGATGAGAATCATTTATGGCAAATTCGTACTAAAAGAATGTTGCAAAATTATCATAGAATAAGCGGTGATAATTTAAGATATTCTAAAACTATTTCTACGTTAGAATTGTTTAATGATTCTGATAATTTATATATTAATAAAATAGGATATAAATATGCTATCCCAGTAGCTCCTATTATTGGTAATCATAAATCATTCAATATACCACCTTATGTTTTAGGTATATTGCTTGGTGATGGTTGTCTTACAACTCAATATGTTAATTATAGAAATCAAATTGAAATTTCTTCTGATGAAGAAGATATTATTATAAAAGTTGCTAAATTATTAGATAATGCTGATTATAGATGGCATTCTGATAAAAATTATACTAATATTATATTTAATGGTGATGTTGAAATAGTTAATGATAAATTAAAAGATTATAATTTATTATGTAAATCTATTGATAAATATATTCCTACTGAATATCTTGAAAGTTCTATTGAACAAAGACAAGAACTCCTTAAAGCTTTAATGGATTCTGATGGTTGTGTAGGTCAAAAGAATAGATTTAGTTTTAATACTATATCTAAACAACTTAAAGATGATTTTGTATATCTTTGTAGGAGTTTAGGATATATTGTTACAGTATATGAAGATAAACGTGATACAAATATTTGTTATAATATTCATATCTTAACAAACGATATTATTTTTAGTAGTAAAAAGCATTTGAATAAATATAATTCTTATAAGTCTAAGACTACTAAATATAATGACCATATTTATATTAAATCTATTGTTAAATTAGATTATGAATCTGATACTACATGTATTGCAGTAGAAGGTAATAATAAACTTTTTATAACAAAAGATTTTATTATAACTCATAATACTTATATTCTTCGATATTTTCTCGATAATATTGTTAATAAGTCTTATACTGTTACAGCTCCTACACACAAAGCTCTTCGAGTTCTTGAATCTCAAGTAGGTAGAAAAGGTATGACTTTGCATAGTTTGCATGGTCTTAAACCTAATATTGATTTACAGAATTTTGATATTGAGAATCCTCAATTTGACCCTCTTAATCCAAGCAAGATACAAAATTATAATCTTGTTGTGATTGATGAATGTTCTATGATTAATAAGGATTTATTCCAACTTAATCGAAATCGTGCTACTACTTATAATGTTAAGATTCTTTATGTTGGTGATTCTCTTCAGCTACCACCTGTAAATGAAGAAATATCTTTAACATTTGCTACTGTTAAGAATAAAGTTGTTCTTACTGATATTGTACGACAAGAAGAAGGTAATCCCCTTCTTGAATTGTTTAGTCTTTTAAGAGATGATATTAAAAATCAAACAAATACTTTTCTGAATTATATAGTTCGAAATAGGTCTAACATACAAGATGGAATTGGTTATGAAATTATTCCACGAGCTATGTTTAATCAAAGACTTATTGATGAATTTAATTCAGATACATTTCATAAGAATATAGACCATTTTAGAATTACTGCTTATACGAATAAAGCTGTTTCTGATTGGAATAGTATTGTTCGTAATAGTATAGTTGGTAAAGATGCTGATATAATTCATATTAACGATTTGATGTTATCTTATAATACTATTGTTGATGAGTTTAAGGAACCAATTATTCTAAATAGTGAAGACTATATTCTTGAAGATATTAGACCTTATATTAGTGATGAAGGTATTAAAACATTTGCTGTTAATCTTAAATCTATGTATGATGGCCATATAACTCAACCATTTCTTATCGTAGATACAAAAGATGCTTCATTTCTTAAATATAAGGAAATTTTAACACATCTTTATAATAGAGCTGCTAATCGTGTTCAACATGGTTGGTATGTTTATTATAAATTCAAGAATCGTTTTTTAACAAATCTTAAATTCAGTATTGAAACTATTCAAGGAACTAAGTGGATTAATAAAGACATAGATTATGGTTATTCTATGACTGTTCATAAAACACAAGGTTCTACTTTCGATAATGTAGCAATAGATTTGACAGATATTGTTTTCCAAAATACGAGATTTGGTCGTAGAGAAAATGATATTGATATTCGTAATAAACTTATATATGTAGCTCTATCTCGTGCTCGCAAAAGTGTTATTATGAAGTATTAAACATAATCTTATTAATCAGACTGTTTCATCTGATATTTTTAATAGTATTAATATTATGTGTAATGCTTGTGAAAGATGTTATTTATCTATTGCTAATCGACGGATACCCGGTGGGGGAGCGGGTTGCACGCCCACTTTGAGGCGTACTATTATGTTTGTTGGTGATACACCAACTATTACAGATTATAAAACTCAAACTATATTTAATGGTCGTTCAACTAAAATAGTTAGTCAATTCATTAATGATTATAAACTAACTGCTTGGACTATTAAATCAACTCTTATTCAGTGTGTTTGTGCTGAACCAACTGAACATTATGCTGAAACTTGTTATCCAAATTTTATAGCAACTATTAGGAAATATAAACCTACTATTATTGTTGCTGTTGGACAATTTGTTTATCAGTTCCTTAAAGAAGAAAAATATAAAAGTATGGCATCAGTTGTTAATAAACCAGTTAGGTTTAATGATGCTATACTAATTCCTATATATTCACCAACCTATATTATGTGTAACAAATGTTATTCAGAATATGTTAAATCTTTTAATTTAATTAGTGACATATTTGCTGAATTATGTAAAGAATATCGTTATTACAGATAAAGTAGTATTATTATGAATAATGCTTATGAATATGATGTAGAGATATATCCTAATCTATTTGAAGTTACTTTTATACCTAAAACAGCAGACCAAAAACTTATCGACGTTTATAAAGCTGTTGATATAAGATGTCTTGCTATTAAAAATGGTAAAGAAGGTAATCTTGAAGAACTGAAAGAAGCAAAGGCAAAATTGTTATTAGCAATGGGTGCTAAACAATTTGTTATTTGGATTGATTATACTACTGGTAAGTGGAGAAATGATGGGCCACTTATTATGGATTTCTTTATTCAACATAAAATTCTTACTGGTTATAACAGTAATAATTATGATAAAATTATGTTGGATATTTTTATTAATAATTATAAATATCTTGATGTAAAAGGTTTTAATAAGAAAGAAAGTAAACATATTACACAAATTCTATATGACCATAGTTGCGCTTGTGTAGATTTTGGTAAAGGATATAGTCGTTTACTTAATTTCAAGAAATATTATAAACGTCCTTTTACTGATTATGATATTCAAAAGATTTTATATCTTGATAAGACTTATACCAGTCTTAAACAAGTTGCTATTTGCTTAAAATGGTATCGTATTCAGAATCTACCGATTGCTTATAATTGTAGAATTAGAGAAGAAGATATTTATGATATTTGTGACTATAATGTAAACGATGTTCTTATTACATTAGAATTGGAACGTAGTCAAAAGGCTGAAATTGAACTACGAGAAGATATATCTGAAGAGTTTGGAATTGATGTCCGTAATATGTCAAGAAGTTCTATTGGTAAAGCTATTACTACATCTCTATATGAGAAATTTAGCGGTATTGATAGAAAAGATTTTATGGATACTAAGACTGATAGATGGAAAATTAAAGTTTCCAGTATATTAAGTCCTAAACTTAAATTTCAAACTAAAATTCTCAATGATTTACTTCGTACTGTTGCACAATCTACTATCGTTGTAGGTAGTACAAAAGATGAAGATAAATTTAAGCACGAGTTTCAATTTGGTGATGCGGTATATACTATGGCTTTAGGTGGTTTGCATAGTCAAGATAAACCGGGATTGCTAATTGCTGATGGATTTACTATTCGTGATGCAGATGTTAGTAGTTTTTATCCTAATGGTATTCTTAGTTATGATGTTTATCCCGAGCATCTTGAAAGAAATCCTTTTCGTGCTACAGTAGGTTATACAAAAGATAGTCGAATTGAAGCTAAGCATCTTAGTGGTAAGTTGATGAAAGAAGCTAAGAAGGTATTAAATGAATATCAAATAGCTAAAAATCAGAATCGTGTTGATGCTGAAGAATTAAATTCTAAATATCATGAATTATTAACTGAAAGTAAACGTCATAAGATTAAAGCTGAAGGTCTTAAAATTGCTATTAATAGAATGTATGGTGCATTTAGAGATATAAATGATTATCTTTATGACCCTAAATGTACTTATAAAGTTACTATAAATCTACAACTTTGTCTTTTAATGCTTATTGAAGCATTGGAACTCAAAGGTATTAAAGTTATATCTGCTAATACTGATGGCATTGTTTGTATCATCAAACCTGAACAAGAAGGTGATTATAAAACTTGTTGTGATTGGTGGCAAGAATATAACAATTTTGAACTTGAATTTACTAATTATGAAAAATATCTTCGTAATGATGTAAATAATTATATTGCTGTTAAAGAAGGTTTTCAAGATGCTTATGATAAATTAATTGATAAAACGCCAGAAGCGATAGCTGAACTTGAAGATATTTATATTAAACGTAAAGGTCTTTTTATTGAAACTATTGCTTTTAATAAAGGTTATGCTTATCCAGTTGTTCCAAAAGCTCTTAACCTATTTCTTTTATATAATGTTCCTTATGCTGATACAATAGAAAATCATATTCATAGTAGTAAAGAAGCTATTTATGATTATTGCATTAGTCAAAAGACTGATGATAAGTTTAATATTATATATCGTAGTATTGTAAACGGTGAACTTCATGATGAAGAACTTCAAAAATCTAATCGTTTCTATATTGCTGATGTATCTTATTGTAGTGGAACTATTATAAAAATTGATAAAAATAAACCAAGTAAAATTAATCGAATTGTAGCTAAATGTAGTGTTCGTCCTTTTAATGATTATGTTGAGGAAGATGATTATCATATAGATTTTAGTTATTATAAAAAAGAATGTGCTAAGATTCTATATGGTAAAAATAAGAAAACTGCTGGTATGGTTGCAGTTCAAGGTGATTTATTTGGTGCTATGTCTAATAATAAACATTTAGAGCCTATTGAAAGTCCTGAAGAAGATGGTTTGTTTGAAGTTGATTTTGAAGATGACAATGTATCGTTTATTAATCCTGCTAATGACATTCCTATTAACAATACTATCTGGGGTATGTATGGTTTTTCAAGTGAAGAGGAATATAAACGTGCAATAGAAAATGGAGATAATTTACCTTTTTAATAAAATACTAATATGAATGGTGACCTTGTATATCATGAAGTTGATAATCTTGTAATAGCTGATATTAAACCAGTCAATGTTAAAAATCACAGAGTTGGTTTGCGTGTAGCTAAGTTTACAAGAGAGGGAAAGTATATAGTTACTTATGCTTCTACTAAAGATGCTGCTAATGCTCTAACTATTAAGCTAAAAAAAACAAATCCTAAAAACGCTTATTACGCTATTGTTAAGGCTTGTACTCCTAAAGGTAATTCTAAAACTGCTTATGGTTATCAATGGAGATATATTAGTCATGATGGTAGTATTGTAAAGCGTGATTGTGATTGATATGTTATGCACGAATTTGATGAAATTTGTTATGGTAAAACAGTAGAGGAATTACAAAAGGAAATGCTCTTTCAAATGCACTTTGGTAATTGTGAAATGTTAACACAATATATTATGGATTGTATTGAAAGACTTAAACGTGAAAATGCTCCTACTGTTTATTGGAGATATTAGAGTATGGATAAGTCCGAAAGACAAGAGATATCTTGTAATAAATGGCGTGATGCCAAAGGTCGAGGTACTCTAAATCTTATAATGAGATTTGGAAAAACACGAGTAGCAGCTATGATTGTTGGTAAGCTGGTTAAAGCTAATCCTAATCGAACAATTATGGCTATCGCTCCAAATGCTGTAACTACTAAAAATCTTGCTGATAATCTTACTGAATTTTGTCCGAAAGAACAATGGATTGATATAATGAGTAGTAATACTCTTATTAATCATGTAAATAAACTTAAAATAGAACGAAAGCTTCCTATTAAAGTTGATTTACTAATTCTTGATGAAGTTCATAAGTTATTACAAGGTGAAACTCTCATGGCTATTAAGAATATAGAGTATAAATTTATTCTATGTCTTACTGGTTCTACATTAAATAAAAATCAGTTATCTATTCTTAATGAATTAGGTGCTCCAGTAATTGATAAAATTACTGAGATTGAAGCTGTATCGCAAGGTTGGATTTCAAATAGTACAGAATATAATTTAGCTATTGAACTTGATGAACATGACAAAATTAGATATGCTAAATATTCTGATATGATTTCTGAAACTCTTGAAACATTTGGTGGATTATATAAAGTGATTAATCAAGAGTTTCGTAATAAAGTTTTTGACAGTGATTTTGCATTAGTTCTTGCATCTTTTACTGGTTATAATTATAAAGATAGAAATGGCAGTAGTACTTTTATTAAACCTACTGTTATTCGTAATATGTTAGCTTCATTAATGGGTTGGACTCGTGATATGCCACTCGATAATGATTATAATAAACGAATTAATAATCTTTGGAATCCCGATAATATTTACGAACGTGCTAAAAAGTTCAAAGACTTTGTTAGACAACGTAATGATATTTTAATTCATAACAGACCTAAAATCAATGCTGTTATTGAAATTCTTAAAACTAATAGCGTTCCTACTATATGTTTTAATGAATCAATAGCTATGGTTACTGATTTAGCTGATTATTTCAGTAAAGACGGTATTCCTTTTCATAGTGCTATTGAAAGTAGGTATGTAATTAATCCTGAAACTGGTGTTCCATATACTTATAAGAATGGTGAACCTAAACGATTAGGTAAAACTTCTCTTAAAAAGTTAGCTATTGAAGGGATTAAGAATGGTACTTATAAATATTTATTTACTGCACAAAGTCTTAACGAAGGTTTAACGATAGAAAATATCGAACAAGTCATAACGACTGGTGGTAGTTGTAATTCTAATACTCACGGACAACGTGTCGCACGAGGTAAGACTTATAATTACATGAATCCTAATAAGAATTGTGTTATTATTAATCTTTACATTGATGATTTCAAAATTGGTGATAAAGATGTTAGGTCAAGGGACAAACAGAAGTTAATCCAGCGTCAGCAAGATTCCGAGAATGTTCCGATATGGGTTAATGATATTAGTGAAATTTTCGGTTAATTTCTTGCTATTTTCTTTGGTAGTACAATTATAATTACTATATTTGCGTATGGATAAACCACAAATGAAGCCAGTCGAAAAGACTGATGAAGATGTGAGTGGTGCTCTTGTTAATACAAGAAGTAAAAATGGAAGTGTTGCTTTAGCTGTTAATCAAATTAATTCATTTGAACAAGCTGAAGCATTAGCAGATTGGATTGCTCAAAGTCCTGTTTTTAATAAAGGATTTAAGGAGCAAGTTCAGAAAGAAGATGGAACGAGTGAACTTGTAGTTAATAAGAGTGCGATTGTTACATGTTTGCTGTTAGGTAATGAACTCGGTTTTACTCCTATGGTAAGTGTTACATTTGGTAAGACACTTGATAGGGAAGCAGCAATCAAAGTTGAACGTGGGCGGTCTATGGGACTTAATCCTATGGCTGCTATGCAAAACATTTACGTTTTTAGTACTTCTCAAGCAGAGATAGTATATACTGGTATTCATGTTGTTAATAAAGTCCTTACTGATGCCGGTATTAAACGTAAGATTCTTGAAGATGGAACTAAACCTTTTTACATATATAGATATTGTAAAAAGGAACTTGCAAATGAACTTGTTGATTATAACAAAGAAACGAAAGATGATTTTGTTGTAATTAATGATGGTCATACTGCTGATTATATTGATAAACAAGTACAAGAAGGTAAAATTCCAATTATTAGGTATGCTACTCGTCGAGCTCTTGTAGAACTTACTCGTGGTGATGAGAGTATTGCAATACCTTATACTTTACAACAAGCTATTGATGCAGGTTTGTACGTTGGTACTAAATCTGACGGTACTGAAAGTAAAGGTAAAGCTAATTGGAACGCCCATCCGGAAACTCATCTTATTAAAATGTCTATCATGCTTGGTGGTAGAATTATTGCAAGTGATAAGTTAAATGGAATTTACGTTGATAGTGAATTACATCAAGATGTATCTATTGCAAACCGTCAAGCTGAAGATACTGAATTTGAAGAAGTTCCTGTTACAGAATAAAGTAATGCAAATCTATCATTAATCTATCATTCATAAAATATTCATAAATTAAAACAAATTACAATTATGAAAAAGTCTGTTTTTTCTGCTGCTAAACTTGCTGGTCTGACTGCTGTAAACCGTGGTACGAAGTCGTCGAATGATATTCGTCCGGCAATTACTACTGCTCGTGGTATGAACAAGTTTACGATGAATGCTTCGGCTTCTGCACTTATTGGTTGTGGCCATGGCGACCGTGTTGTTATGTTTGCTATGCCTAATGCTGATTCGATTAATGAGCGTTTCTTTATTGCTCTTTCGGCAGGTAGCGAGGGTTGCAAACTTGCAAGTGCTGGTAACACGAAAGGTACTGGTCGTCCTCAGTCGTTTAATTACGCTGGTGTTTGGTCGCAGATGCTTATGCAGGATAAGGATGCTGCTCCCGTAGGTGAGCGTGTTCTTGCTGATAAGGGTCTTATGGAAGAGGTTGAAACTCAGAAAGGCCGTGACGGTAAGATGTGTACTGCTGTTCTTGCTACTAAGCGAGTTGAGTATGGTGTTGAGGAAGTTAAGGACGAGAATGGTGAGTTTATTCCTGTTGAGGTTGGTGATACTATCTATGAGAAAGTCTATGTGCTTGTAAATCCGAAAGAGGTAACGCTGGAGGACGAGAAGCAGGAAGAGGAAACCGTAGCTCCTGCCGAGCCGGAAGCCGAGTTGTAATTGTTAATACCTAAAAGTATTTAACAAATCTATCATTTGCTATCATTATAAAAAGAGGAGTTATTGAATAAGTAGCTCCTCTTTTTAGTCTAATAACTTAAAGTACTTTAATTATTATTATGGCAGACACAAGTAAATCGAAAGTTAGTTCGACAACATTAATGTTTGAAGAAGAGGTTGTTGAACGGAGATTAGCTTTTAAGCCCGACCCTGAACTTGGTAATCTTTGTATGGGTATGATTAACGATGTTCGTATTGATATTCGTGAAGTACCTCTGCTGGATGATAAAGGTGCCGAAAGTACATGGGAATATGCTGGTTGTAAATTCCCCGTACTTGTTATCGAATTTAAGCAGTGTAAAACTGACGCAAATCCGAAAGACCGTTACTATACATTTACTGCTAAACCAGTTACCACTCTTAATAAGAAAGGCGAACCTGTTGAAGAAAAGACTGTTATTAACATTATTCAGCAAGTATATGTACAGCTTCGTCATATCGCAAATCAGTTTAAGGGTCTTAAAGGTTATCCGGTTAATGCTGGTAAGTGTCCGGGACTCGATTATGCTGCTCCTGCAAAGGTTCGTTGTGAACAGTATCTTGCTTTCTTTGAATATTTCAAACATCTCCTTGTTGGTGATAATGAGAAAAATCCTATTTATAAGAATGTAAAACTGTTCATGAAACTTGTTGCAGATTATAACACACATAAGTTCTTAGCTTTTCCTTCGTTTGTTAATCGTGGATTTGTTGAACGTGTTATTCCCGGTCAAAGTCCGTCGATTGAATTTGAAGCTGGTGAAACAATTCATCTTGCAAAGGATGATACTCCGAAGAATCGTGAAGCTGCCGCAGGTACTCCTGCTCCCGCTCCCGGTGCTACTGTTGTTTCGTCGGATATTCAGAACATTCTTGATAGGTACTCGAAGTAGTATTTATCATATTACTAAAACAGGAACTTGTAAAGGAGGTAATGGAGGTAAAACTCTATTATCTCCTTCTTTTTTGGGTAATGCTAAAATTGAACTTGTTGTTATACCGTATTTTTGGCCGATTTTCTTTAATTTGACGGACTGTATTTAACAGACGTATATCTGTATAGGTCAGGTAAATACACGCGGCCAGAAACGTCGCCAGTGGGCGTCCAACCCACTCCCCCACCGGGTAGCGGAGCGCTGGGCGAAGCCCAGCAGCGAAGCCCAACAAGTTACACTACTGATTACATGAAAGATTTCATACTTAATACACTTGACCAAGTTACAATATTTAGTAAATATTTTGGTATTCCCGAAGATGTAATCCGATTTAACATTAGTAATCCTAATGATAGAATACGAAATCCTTTAAGAAATGATAAACATCCTTCATTATCTTTCAAGTATTATGGTGATAAACTGATATGTAGAGATTTTGGTGATGGTAGATTTAGAGGTGATATATTTGAAGTTGTAGGTTATATTATTAATAAGAATTGTAAAACAAGTGAAGGATTTGTGTATATATGTAATGACATAATTCTTCGTTGTTCTGATAAGATTGTTACTAATATTGAATTTAATCGAACTGAGCAAGAACATATTAAGAATCAAAATCTTGAAATTACTTTTGATGTTCGTAAACCAAATAAGTTAGATTATATTTATTGGGAACAATATGGTATTAAGAAAAGTAATCTAAATACAAAAGTATTTATTGTTGATAGATATAGACTTAATGAATGGCAAACACCTTATCGTTATAGTGGTACTGACCCTTGTTATGTTTATAATGTTAATCCAAATAAGTATAAACTTTATTTTCCAAAAAGACTTAAAAGTCAAACTAAGTTTATTACTAATAATCGTTGTCCTATTGAGTGTCTACATCAACTTAAACCAACGAATTATATTGCTCTCATAAAAGGTTATAAAGATAAAATACTTTTTGAACAGATTTGTGATGAAAAAGGTATTAATGATATTTTGTTTATACCTGCTGCTTCTGAAACTATCGTATTACCTACTGACATCTACAAGTTATTGGTGTCGTACTCTTTAAGCGGAAAGTTATTTACTATTTTCGATACTGATGCTGCTGGAATTAATGCAGCTCATCTACTGCAAGGTAGATATAATACTATTCCAATTTATTTTACAAATAATTATAAATCTAAAGACCCATCTGATATGGTTAAAGATTATGGTTATCGTAAAGTATTCCAACATTTTGATAATGTTCTAAAAAAGATTTATTATGGAGATTAAAATCAAAAACTATCTTATCAATACTCTTGATAATGGTAATAAGATTTATCTTTGTCCTATGGATGAAGAAACTTATACGAGATTGATGAATGATTTTTCTCGTTTATCTGACCAATCAAGTATCAATCGATTTGTGGATAAATATGGTTTCAAACATACACAAATTATTCTTGATGGTGATACTTATATTAGCGCTAATGATAAAGAAACATTAGAAGCTATCAATCCTATTCTTTCGCGTATTCTCCCGCATCCTAAAACTATTAAGAATCCTCTTAATAATAAGATTGAAAGGTCGTATAAATGTTTTTGTGCTAAACCACTCAATCTTACAGATATGACTGAACATAAGACTCCTCTTGAAAGTTGGAATTGTCTTATGATTCGTATTGGAGAACCGCAATATGCTATTGTTATTGAAGAAAAAGTTAAAAAATAAGATATGATTCCTAATGAAGTTTTATATAAACGAGATTTAACTGGCGGTTTAGTTCGTTGGTGGGGTCGAGTTGAAAAAGTTACTAATTCTGACGGTACAGTATCTCTACGATTAGCTTATTATTATGGTAAAGTAAATGGTGCTGAAACATCATCTTATTCTCCTGTAATTAAAGCTAAGAGTAAAAAAACTGATAGAGAACAAGCTGAATTTGAGCTTAAAAGTGTTTATGAAAGACATAAGAAACAAGGTTATAAAAGTCTTTCTGATTTAGGTATTAATCCTTTGGATTATCTTACTAATGCAGATGATTTATTTGAAGAAATAGATAAGAGATTACCTAAATATAATACTGATGCAAATAATTGTGTTAAACCTATGAAAGCACAAAAGTTTGCTATTGGTAAGTTCGAATATCCTTGTATTGCTCAACCTAAAATTAATGGTGTTCGAGCAGTTGTTATGCTTGAAGAATTTACACCTACTGATTTATTCAGTCTTGAAGGTTTTGTTCGTGATGATAAACATTATCATACTGTAATTAAAACTAAAGAAGGTCTTACTTATCGTATTTGGCATATCGAGCAACTATTTAATGATTTTTATGATAGTTTTCCTGAATATGCTAATATGGTATTTGATGGTGAGATTTATATTCGTGGTGAGAAAGTAACAACTATTGGTGGAGCTGCTCGTAATCCTAAGAATATATATCATGAGAAACTTCAGTTTATTAATTTTGATTTAAGTATTCCAGATTTAACTAACAAAGAACGTGATAAATTAAGATTCGGTGTTTGGGAAGAATATCGTAGTAATAAAAGTAGTGTATCTCATAATGTAATGACTAGTAGAATTTGGGAAAATTTAACTCCCGAAGGTCATGGTATGTGGGATAAATTTAATCTTATTATTCTTAATAGTGATACTATTTATGATGATAATCAAGCGTTAGCTTATATGCAAAGATGCATTGATTGTGGCTTTGAAGGAGCCATAATTAGAGATTTGCATACTGAATATAAATTTGGTTCTCGTCCTGCTACAATGATGAAACTCAAAAAGTTCGACGATGCTGAATTTGAATGTATTGGTGTTGAACACACTGGAAATCCTGATGATAAAATAGGATTTAATGTTAGATTAGTTCTCAAGAACGATATTAATGATTTAGTATTTAGTTGTACTTTAACTGGTACTGTTAATGAACGATTAGATATTCTTAATAATCCACCTATCGGAAAGTCTGTAACTGTTAAGTTCTATGAAAGAACTAAAAATGGTTTACCTTTCCATGCAAACGTTGTTGGAATTAGAGATTATGAAAAGTGATGAAAACTGTTGGAACTATTACTGAAATACTTGATTTATTCTATAAAAGAATAGATGATATAAGTATTCATACAAAACATACCGTTGCTAATGGTAAATACGGTTATGAATTAAAAGATGGTATTCTTTATCATAGAGGTAAACAAATTGGTGTTTGTAATAAATACTTACCGTTTGTTGTAAGACTACATGATATTGAAGATTATCTTTATAGACCACTTGTTAAACTTAAAAATCAAAAGATTCGAGGTAAAATTAATGTAGATATTTATAATATTTGTAGGGAAAATACTAATATTATATATAATGATATTCATTCTATTCTTTCGGCTCTTTGGTATGGTGTAAATCAAAATCTTACCGTTACAAGACATATTCTTGAAAAAGATGTTACTAATCAAAAATTTGCTGATGTTCGAACTCATCAGATAAAATATAATAATGCTCGTAAAGGTTGGCGTTCTGCATTAAAAGATATTTTAAGTATTTGTAAAGAATATGGTCTTGATGCAGATACAATCATTAATCGAACACAATCTTTTAATTTTACTTATGTTGAATATAGAGGTTTTGCAAAAAATTATACAAGACTATCTTCTATATTCAATCTTAAAGATAATATTCGTATTACTTTAAGTCCTAAAGAAAATCTTATTATTAGTGGTAAAATTATTTATTGGCAAACTATTCGTTCCAAAAAGGTTAATACTGCTTATTGTAAGAATTATGCTGAATTTAAGAAACTTTGGAATAATACAATTACTCGAAAGCAACTTAAAAATGTTATTAGAATTAAATTCAATGAATATCTCGACAATCAGAAAGCTATTGAAGAAGCAAAAGCTAAGAAATATCGAGAAGAGCTTGAAGTTCTAATTCAAGAATTTAGAAATTATAAAATTAGTAGTATTCCTTATCAATGGCGACAGTATGGTACTTATGCTGTAATGCGTTATGAATCAACTAATGGGATTGTTAGATTATGGAATAATACTGTTATTAAATTAAAAGATTTCACTGATTTTGCTCATTTCTTTGCTGCTTGTGTGCAAAATAATATTCAATTAAATCGTAAAATTTGTTACAATTATAAAATTCAATTTGGTAGGTATTATATTTGGGAAGTTCAAGCTAATGATTTATGGAATGCTATGTGGGGTGGTCAGTGTATTACTATTATGGATGTTATAATTATCTGTAATAGAATAGGAATTAGTCTTGAAGAATATAAAGTAACTCGTAAACAATTATTGTCGCAATTTGAGAAGCGACAGGAGATGTAACTTGTGTGGCTCCGCCTGCTGGGCTTCGCCCAGCGGCTCCGCTCCCCGGTGGGAGAGGAGGTTGCACGCCCACTGGTCGCGTCTAAATTAATACAATTAAAGCTATGAATGTTGTAGAACCTACAATCGAATTTTGTGATTATTCTGGTCTTAGAAAGATTGAATTAATCGGTAAAGTTTGTACTAAACAAGAAGATAGTATCAAACCTGATTCAGCTGAAACTTTTTGTAGAAATAGACTTATTGATGGTCATACTGCTATATTTGAACATGAATATGTTTATTTTAATGTTACTTCAATTCCGAATCGTATTGTTCGAGAATTTGTTAAATTAAGTCCTTATATTCGTTGGTCTTATCTTGGTAATTATATTGGTTTTTCATATCGGGTATTTCTTGATATTATGAGTAATAGTCGTAAAATGAAAGCTATTTATAATGATATTTATCATCCAAGCGAAGTTAATGATTTGTTTTATAATATGCTTCTTTTGAGTAAGGAGTTTTCTCATTTACTGTTTGATGATAAAGATATTACTGCTAAACTTGAATATGGTATTGATGTAAGTCTTCGAATTGCTTCTGATGCTGAAATACGTGAACGTGCGCCGGAGATTTATAATGTTACTTATAAAATTACAACCGACAGAGGTGTTACTCATGAAGCCGTTCGTCATCGTGAAATGAGTTTTATGCAAGAAAGTACTCGTTGGTGTAATTATGCTAAAGGTAGACTTGGTTATAAATATGGTAATAATATTAATGTAATTGAACCACCGTTTAAGAATGAAGATTCATTAGAAAAATTCTATGATGTTATTGCTGGTAATGAAGCTGTATATCAAGAATTAACTAATGATGGTGAACCTGCTCAATTAGCTCGTTCGGTTCTTCCTACTGCTACTAAATCAGATATTTATATATCTGGTACTCTCGATATGTGGATTGGTGAACATCTTGAAACTGTTTATCCCAAACTCACTATTGTTGAGAATAAAGGTTTCCTTCCTCTTCGTAATCATAAAGCTGCACATCCTCAAATGATTGAAATTGCTAAAATGATTGCAGAAGATATTGCTGTTAGATTCCCTAATGAAACAGATCGTATTATTAATTATTTTGAATAAACTACTATGGCTAATAATAATTATATATCTCGTTCGAAATTTCAAGAAATATTTGCTAAAGCTCTTAATAAATGTAATGTTCCGCAAGATGAACAAACTAAATTCTTTGAAGAAGGTAGTACTCTTCAGTTAAGAAATCTTGGTATTTGTATTGCTATTACAAATATTATAGATAATATTATAAAAGAAGAACTTCCTGATTATGATGGTTGTGTTTCTGGTGAAACATTTAATACTATTTATGAGTATAACAAAAAGTATATGTATGAACGAGAGCAGGAGCGAAAGCGAGAAGAAAACGCTTAAAGAACTTCTTATTGAAATTAATAATCGTCACGGTATGACAGATGGTAATTCATATGTTGCTCGTGAAATGGTTAGAATTTATAATAAATTATTCAAACGTAGTATTATCTTAGCAGTTAAGAAAGAAGCTGCGTTAAGAGTGCTACATGGTCAAGAAGGTAGACAAAATGTATTTGCTAACTTTCCTGAAGAAATAATTAATTAAGATTATATGACTGGTAAATTAATTTTAATCAGTGGTAGAAAAGGTACAGGTAAAACTTATGTTACTGAATACCTTGAAGGTATGCTCGCTGGTAAAGTTGAGATATATCATATGGCTACAATGCTTAAACGTATTGTAGCTGCTGTTACAAATTGTAGTGTATCTCAATTAAATTCTCATTATTTTAAGTTATCTAAATCTCCGTATATTATTAATCGTTACGGTATTGATGAACAACTGACATATCGTAAGTGTTTACTTCATTTTGGTAAACTATTAAGATTTGATAATGACAGAGTGTTTATTGATGATGTTATAAATAGAATCAGAACTACTCCTTGTGATTATTTTATTATTCCTGATATTCGAGAACAATTTGAATTGAATTGTATTAAAGATTTTGCTCGTCAGAATGAAATTGAATTAACTACAATTCGTGTTCTCCGTAATACTAAAATGGATGATACATCCGGTGATAAAACTGAGTGTGATTTAGAGAATTATACTGGTTGGGATTTTCATCTTGATAATACTGCTGATGGATATGATAGTATTCATAAACAATTAACTTATATCTGTAAAGAGAAAGGTTATAATGTTAAAAAAGGTTATGTTGAACAAAAATTATTTTGACAATTTATGAGTAATTTATTTGGTATTGCGCAAAAATATGATTATCTTGTTTCGCAGATAGAAGAGAATGACGGCGAAATAACGGAAGAAATTGCAGAAGAATTAGCTATTGCTGAAAGTGAACTTGAAGATAAACTTCGTGCTTATCGACAAGTGATTGACGCTCAAAAAGCTAATATTGCTTATAATAAAGATGAAATTAAACGACTTCGTGATAGGAATACAAGTTTTGATAAAATAGCTGGTAGACTTAAATCTTCAGTTGTTGATGCTTTACATATATTTGGTCAAGTTGGTAAATCTGGTAATTATAGTCTTAAATTTCCTGATTTTACTGTTTATACAAAAGAGTCGGAAAGTGTTTCAATTAATGAAAATGCCTTAGACCCTATTGTTACTTCATTACTTCATATAACAGAAGTACCACTTCCGCCGGAAGATAATATTTTCGTTGAGAAACATAAAGAAGAATTAGATAAGATTGCTTCTATTAGTATTACAGTTGATGTTCCTATTAGTTTAGCAAAAGAGGTAGGTAGATATATTCATGATAAATTAGGTGATGATTATATTTATACTGTTAAATTTGATAAGAAAGCTATTAAGGAGCTTGATAATTGGGCTAAGGCATCCAATGAATCTGACGAAGATATTGCTCGTGCTGAACGAATAGCTCATGTTATGGATAAAATTGATATAGAGATTGTTACGTCTGAAACTGCTATATATAAGTAATCTATCATTAAACAAATTAAAATTAATTAAGCTATGAGTAAAAAGTATTTGATTACAAAAGTAATCGCTGGTGAGAAACAAGGTTTTCTTAAAAATGTAACCAAAGATGGTGGAGAGTGGATTAATGACCATAATGAAGCTCTTACATTTTTGAATCTTGAAGATGCTGAAAATGAGAAAGAACTTCTGTTTAGCAAACTTGGCGCTGAACATAAAGATATTGCTCATATTCGTATTATTGAATTGTAATATAAACTAACTAATTTAATTATGGCTGCGAATATTGAATTCAATTCTAATAGAAATACTTATTCATTCTATTCGTTGAAAGATGTTCCTTGGCATGGTCTTGGAACTGTCGTTGAAGAAGCTAAAACTCCTGACGAAATCATTCATATTGCTAATATGGATTATGAAATAGCTTTAGCTCCGATGTTTGCAAGTTTTATTCCTCCTGAAGCTAAACATTTAGTAAAAGAAGATAATCATTACGCTTGTCATATGTCCAATGGTGATGTTATCATTATTCCGGAAAAAGGTGCTCGCGTAGATGATGTATACGCTACATATCGTAAAGATAATTATAAAATTCTTGGTACTGTTGGTAGTAGGTATGAACCTGTTCAGAATACAGAAGCTATGGATTTTATATATCAAGTTTGTAAAAGTCAAATGGTAATTAATCCAAAAGATGTTATCATTCAGACTGCTGGTGTTTTAGGTATTGGTGAACGAATCTTTGTTACTGCTAAACTTCCTACTTATGAGATTGCAAAAGATGAAATGGAGAAATATATCCTTTTCACTACAAGTCATGATGGAAGTGGTAGTATTCAAGCTTGTTTTACTGATATTCGTGTTGTATGTAACAATACATTGAATGCTGCTTTGAATCATTGTAAGAATATGGTTCGATTCAAGCATACTAAAAATGTTAAAGCTAATTTAGCAATAGGTGCTCAAATGATGCGTGACACTCTTAAATATTCTGAACAAGCCAAGCTGATTCTTGAAGCTGCTGAGAATATTAAGATTAATGATGATGTGATGATTGATTATATCACGGATTTAATTTGTGATGTTAATCAGAAAGAATTTATTGCTAAATGCGGTGGTATTGGTAAGATTCCTTATGAGAATGATGTTATTTCTACTCGTAAGAAGAATCAGTTACACGCTATGGTTAATTATATTGAACGTGGCCCCGGACAAGATAGTCATCGCGGTACAATGCTTTGGCTTTATAACGGTGTTACTTCATATATTAATAACGGAATTGAATATAAAGATAATCTCAATAAATTCGATTCTATTACGCAGGGTAATTCTTTCAAACTCGGTCAGACAGCCTTTAATAAATTAGTTCAACGTTTAAGTGCCTAAATGATTACAGAAGTAGTTATATATTCTGATGGTACTGTAAATAGCTTCGATTCTGATAATTGTCAAATTCCAAGTGCTTCTGGTAGTTGGGAAATTATTCCTTTGCTTGCAAGTTGGGCTTTAGCTCAATATCCAAGTCAATTACCTGAAGAATGTAGAATGACTAATGCCAAATGTTTTATTGGTGTTAGAAAGAAAGGAGGTGACGATAGGATGCCAATTCCTATACGTCATCTCCTTAAAATGGCAAAATATATTGGAGAAGAAGGGTATAATATTCGTACCGCAGATGTAAGTGAAATCCCACAATCTGAAGAATAAGATAGCATGAAAGAAAGTCTTATAGGATTGTATGTCGATAACACGGAAGTTCCAGAGTACAAAAGTGCTGGAGCTTCCGGTTTCGATTTACGAGCCATGTTTAATCCTAATATACCTTCTCTCAATCCTGAGAATGTTGGTAAAATAGGTCTTGGAGATAAGCATATTACATCATATTTATATGATACTCAATATACTGGTCTTGAATGGGTTATTGATTTTAATACGCTTCATAAATCTATTCGTCATGCAATAAGTCAACCAGTTGAAGGAAATACTCTTCTGGAATATATGGTTATAAATAATATTGACGCAGTTAATATCATTCTCCCATATAAAACTGTTAAATTTGAAACTAATATTTATACTGAAATACCTGAAGAAGATGAAATGCAAATTCGTCCTCGTAGTGGTATTTCGAGTACTACTTTATTAGATATTAAATTTGGTACTGTAGACAATGACTGGCGTGGTAACAGTGGAATTATAGTACAAAATCCTACACCTTTTAGTTATATTATTATTCCTAATAGTAGACTTGCACAAGGTATAATTGTTGAAAAGAAACGTGCAGTATTTGATATTAAATCTTCTAAAGATGAATTAAGCAAAACTGAACGTGGTGAAAATGGTTTTGGAAAAAGTGGATTAATGTAAATTATGAATAACGAAGAAGTTAAACTCCAAAGTGGTCAAGGTTATTACATTGGAGTAAAAATGATTAAAGCTCGTAAAGCTTGGATGGTTAATGGTAATGATATTATTTATGACCTTAATCATAAAATTAATGATAATGATTTTGTAGATGAAGGTTATGAAGTAGAATATTCTGATGATTATAAATTTTTTTCACCCAAAGATGTTTTCGAGAAAGCATATTATCAGATTTTAGACCCTACTAAAATTAGTGAAGGTGATGTTCTTGGATTTATGAAACAAGGGTATTCTCTTAGACTTGGTGAAAAGACTACCGTTGTTCTTGATACTACTATTACTGGATTTGATACCATTGGTACGTCAGATTGTGTAAATCCTAATAATTACGACCATGCTATTGGCGAAGGTATTGCTCGTCGTGATATTAAGGATAAGATTTGGGGACATTTAGGTTTTGTTCTTCAATGGGCTATTAATGGTCTTAAAAGGTAGTTTATGATTAAGCGACTAAATGTAAAGAAAAATGTTAGATTATTAAGTGTACAATGGGATGGTGCTAATATCTCAGAATGTGTTAGTTTTTGTAGATATTGTCATTTTTCCGATGGTTGGATGTTTATTATGTTTAGAGAGAATATAATTCGACTTAATAAAGGAGATTGGATTATTGCTTTAACTGATAAAGAATTTACTGTTATTAATAATGAAACATATCAATATCTTTTTGATAAACCGAAAGATGTTGAAAACGGTGGCGAATAAACGTGACAAGTGGGCGTGCAACCTCCTGCCCCACCGGGTCAGCGAAGCCCGAAGGGCTGAGCTATCAATGTTACAACTTTAATTGCTACTATAATTGTTGTTATTATTAATAACGATATTACTAACATAATAAGTAATACAGACAGACCGTCAGAGTGCCTATTTTCAGGCGTTCTGACGGTCTTTTTTTGTCAGTTAGACAAATGTATCATCGACAAAAGATAATGCCCGTAGCAGGCTGGAAAGCACCACCACGGGCAAATATCCGGTGTTTACTTTATTGAACTATTCGTCCTCGTAGTTATCGCTGTCTTTCGGACTAATCATATCTCTAAAACCAGTAAATGTAATACCAAAAGGATTATACATATTGTAATAAGACATAGTAGCACCGAGATTATTAAACTTATTAATTTGACGAAGAACAGGAACAGCTTGACGTAATGCAACTGCACGTTTATCTTGTCCTTTATAAATACCTCTATCATAAATAAGTTCATCATCATCAACCCAAAGACCTTGAATAGTAAGATTAACAAGTTTATATGCAGATTGTAAAGTTTTCTGACCAGCAAACAAACTATTTGCAGTTTGTTCTATTGTAGCCATCCAACCAAATACTGGCATAGGTTCAATCATTTGTTGATAATAAGTTGTTGCAGCATACATAGCGTGCTGATACAAAATATTATCTTCGTCATCATCATCTTTCTTAAATGCACCAAGTGTCATAGCAGCAAGAGCACTGAAAGCTAAAGCACCCATTAAACGAGCAAATTTCATAGTTGCTATCTGTTCATTTAAGGGGAGAGTATTATAATAGAATCCTACATTAAGTAACCAACTCGATACACCTTTGAAGAAGTTACCAATACCTTTCATATAGTCGATAACAGTATTGTTATCATTAAGACTATCTTTGAAGGCTTGACTACCACTTCTAAACATATCAAACATAGGATTAAATATAGGAACTTCATAAGAACCTAATTGTTCATTATAAAATATACGACCGAAACGACGACCGAAATAACGAACAAAGTTAGGACGAACCCATTTCTTAAATTGCATTAACAAATCACCAAAAGCAGCATCTTGTAAACTATTTCTGTCTACACGATTGTAAATACCATGTAATGATTGGTTAATAGCTTTAACTCGACCACGGAACTCCGAAAGAGTTTCTTCAGTAAGACCACTTTCAGAATTAAAACTCAAACGACCATCTACAAGTTTAAGTTCCGAACGAAGAGTATTGTATTTATCAAAAGCTTCACGTTGAGCTTTTTTATCAGTCTTTCGAGAATCAACAATTTTCTTACGTTGTTCATCAGAAAGTAAATTATAATGTGATTTAAGATATTGAGAAGCATAATCATGATTCCATAAATACTCTTTTGAAGTACGTTTTTCTTCACGAGCTATCTCAGCATCTAAATCTTCTTTGAAAATAAGATATTTATCATATTGTTCATTAGTAAGAACATCTTGTAATAACTTTTCAAGATTATCATTATAAAAATCATTGAAAGCCATAATTTTACCACCAACTACTCGATGAGATTGCGTAGCAGCAAGTAACATACCAAACTGCATAATGAACTCACCCATGTTATTAGGAGCATAACCAACAGTATCAACCATTCGCATAGCTTTAATCCAATAGGAAGTTCCAGTATCAGAAGATGTTATATCACGAGTATCTTGATAAATATCATCAAAGTCTTTAATGATTGCTACAAGTATATCATCCGTTCTTGTCGAATTAATATCGCGTAAGAAATGAGGAATAGTTTTAATAACATCACGAAGACCTGATTTCATAATATCTTTGCTTTCAACAAAGTTATTAGCAGTAGATTCAACTATCATATCAGTAACACCTTTGAGAATATTAGTGATACCGGCAGTATAGTTGAGATACATGAAAGTCATAGAAGTATAACGTAATAATGCACCGGCAGAAACATCGAGAGCACTATTATATTTACTAAAATTAAAAATACGACGTTCCATATTATTTAACTGTTCATTCGCATTTTTAATAATATCACGAGGTGCTACACCAGAAACTCCACGTTCATTCATTAAATATTTCGTAAGCTGATAATCAGTTTCAAAATTATTAATTGCACGAAGATTATAAAGTTCTTGTGTAAAACCTTTCATTACATCAACAATATCATAAGACATCACATTTGCTTTATACTTTTTATTTTCAAGCATTACAGCATCGTTATAATGTCTAATCTCACGAAGAGTTGAAGGTTTAACTATAACAGGAAGTTTGTTATTTTTATCAAACCATTCACTAAACAATTCTACAATTCGAGCTTCGTATTCAGTATAACTTTCAGATTTGTACTTTTTACGAATATTAAATACAGGAATATGTTTAGGAACTTGTAAAGTTTGAGCTTTTGTAACAAATCGTTTAGTACCATCAATGTCAGTATAATACCTATCTTTATGAATCATAGGAATACTAACAAATTGTTTAGCAGATTGACCTAATGTAGCTTGAGGAATGAAAGGCATTACCTCATCCCATCTACCATAATAGTTAATCCAGTTACCGTCATATTCACGAATAGTTCGTTGAATAAGATTACGAATAGTATTGAGTAATTTTTGTTCTTTATCACTTAAAGCTGCATATTCATCTGATACTGGGGTATTACCAAAATCAAGTTTATAAAGAACGTTTTCACGTTTACCACTAATATCAGTGATAAGACTAAGTTCAATAAGGTCATGAGTTTGTAAATAAACAAGTTTCTCACGATTACTTAATTCAGTAAGTTCAGCAAGATGTTTAGCTGCTTCAACATCACTTAATGAAACAATGTTCCAAGTATGATTTTCATTATATTTCTTTATAATATCATCAATGATTTCGAGAGTTTTTTCAGCAGTAGCTCTTGTAACAAATCCACTGTCAGTATAAAGATTCTTATAAATAGCATCACGAATATCTTTTCGTAAAGTACCGGTCGAATCTCCAAGACCTTCAGTTTTATAACTACCGATTAAATCTCCATATTCATTAATGAATTTGTGCATTAACTTTTCACGAGCACGAGCATTTTTAGAAAGTCCCGGTTGGAACTCTTCAAGTGCACTTTCAAGTTCATCATTAATGCGTTGAGCTGCTTTCTTAGCTTTATAATTAGCTTCATCCCATGCTTTACCAGTAATATCAATCAGAGTAATACCAGTTGTAAAAGCAGAATCAAGCCAAAGTTGTGTCTTATTAATATCTTTATCAAGTTCAAATAACAAATGTTGAATTTCTAACCACTCATCTTCTGTTATTTCAACACTATTAACATCAAATCCTTCAAGGCTACCATTATGTGAAGCAAGATACTCTTTAATCTTACTAAACGCGGTAATATATTTAGGATTACGGCTTTTATCAATTACAGCCCAAGTTACTACATCTTTAACAGATTGAATAACATTAGACCGTATTCCAGCAACTTTTGTTGCAAGAGATTTAAGTCGAGCTATATTATTATTTAATTCACCAAATTCTTTAGTAAATAATTCTTTACCTTCTTCACTTTCAGCATCATAAACTGTATCTTGAATTTTTATTTCTTCAAGAGTAAGATATGGACTAAAATGAGAAGCAAGTTTTAACATCATTACAAGTCTATCTTTGTAATCAAGAGCCGCACCATAATTTGAACGAATCTCTTCGTAATTCAAATCCTTAGTAATAGCCCATAATTGCTTAATAGCATCATAAACAGAACTACTCAAATTAGCCAAACGACTATAAGTAGCTTTCATTGCAGCAATATCTCGTTCTTCAAGAGCACTTTGAATACCACCTTCAAAACTTTCATCATCGAAGGATTTTAAGATATTCATAAATTCCTCACGATTTCCAACATTGTTATTATTCAAAAATTTCTGGATTCTATCCATAATTTTCAAAGTTTCAATAGCAATATTAGAATCGACAACAAGAGAATTTCGTAAACCATCTCTTGTAGGAACATCAGCATGAACAACACGAGAATATAATTTTTCATTATCACCATAAATATTAATATTCCTACGAGGAACATCAATATATGTTTCTGCAACTATTCGACCAACACCATCATTTAAGACAGTACTAACCGACGTCATAATGGGATTAATTCTGTAAAGATTACTAATAAATGTTTTTGTCCAATCATCTAAATAATTGAAATCTCTATTAGCATCAATCAGAACATCACCATTAATATAAAGATTACCATTCTTTAACATAGGAGCTACACGAAGAGCTTCTTCGTAAGCAGACTTATTATAATCTACTTGAATTGCAGATTTATGATAACCTTTATAGAAAGAATGAGTTGCTTGTGTAGTAATAAAAATAGATGTAGCAGAAGATTCTAATTCATTATAAATAACATCGCTTGCAGAAGAATGTGTATGTTCAATATTAATGAATGTAGGAGTAGTAACTTCAACTGAATTTAATACTTCAAAATCTGTATCAGATACAGAAGCAATATCAGTATCAATTGCATCTTCTGTTTCAGCATCAACAGTGCTATCAATAGCATCTTCTGTTTCAATCATATTAGCATCATTGAAATCTGAATTTTCATCCATTTGGACTGATTCATTATCATCAATAGCTAACATGAATTTATGAATAGTATCAGAATCTATAATAACCGATAATCTATCAGTTACAATAGTTTCACCATCTTTTTGAACTTGTGCCATCATACCTTCTTGATAAGTAGGTATAATACTAATGTCACCAGTCATTAAAGACGCTTCATTACGAAGTAAAGGATTAACAGGTAAGAATACATAAATATCTTTTAATGGATTATTAGTATTCGTAGTAATTTTATATCGTTTATATACACGATTCTTACTACGAGTAATCCTTTCAGTTACATATTCTGCATTAGCATATTCAGAATTAATTAATCGAGCTTCAGTTTCAATATAGAAATTCTGAGTATTACCATTTTCGTCAATATAAGAACCAATACCAACATTTTCGCCGTTAGCATTTTGAACATAACCAATAGTAGCTTTATTCTTATTTGCTTCCCAACGATAACGTTTTTGTATATCACTTAATAATACTGGATTCATATCTGATTTCATACGAGATATTAAACTCATAACAGGTGTAATATCTACATTTCCATCAAATACAGCTTTTTCAGCATTTCTTAAATTCTCTGCGTAATTACCAAGATTAACAGAAGGGTCAGGATAATGAACTTCACGACATAAAGCATCGTATTCTGTATTAAGTCGATTAGTACTTATAAGTTCAATCGGAATATATTTTGAAACATTATAAGCATAATTAAAACCTTCTGTAACATAAGTATAAACTAATAACTGACGTATCGTATGAGCAATGTAAGGAATTTTACTATCCCACATACGAAGAATACTATCAGTCATATTAGACCAAGAATTGACATCATTATCATCACGTTGGATTCTAATAACATTATAAGGTACAGAACGATTATTCTTACGAACTGTTAAATACTTAAATATATTATCGCCTCTAAATTCAGGTGATTTCTCAATATAATCTCTTAATGTACTATCTTTTTGAATAAATTGAATTTGTTGAGCAAGTGAAAGTTTAGTGTATTGAGTAAAAATTTCAGGTGTATAACCATCTTTAACAGTATTCAAAAGAGTCTTAAAGATAAGTTTTTGTTCTTTAAGTTGTTCCTCTGTATGAATACCTAATGTAGTAAGAACTTCCGGAGTATTATCAGGTGTTAAAATAGGAAGAACTTTAACAAGTCCATTATCTAATCCACCGTTAATACTTACGAGATAGTTCATAATACTATCAGTAACATATTTATAAGTAGATTCATCAATCGAATTTTTACGTTGAAGTATCTGACCTAAAATCGTATTAGCAATGTGATGATTTCGAGTAATGAAAACATCACCGAAACCATTAGCCATTAACCAATGTGCATATTGATAACGAGCTTGAATTACTCCGTAAGCACTTTGATTTTCAGTATCATTAAATTTGTTGCCATCAAGATAACCTTCAAATGAACCAACAAATATACTTTCAATAATGTCTTTACCATTATCAAGAATTACCTTATTAGGAGTTTCATATCCAACAGCTAAATCCTCAATAAGTTCACGACGTGTCATAATATCATTTCGTTTCGGAAGTTCCGAACGAAATAGTTTCATATCAGAATAAGTAATCGCAGCAAGAAGATTACCTTTAACATCTTTTGGTTTATAATGCCGTCTAAAAGCATCAGAACTTTCACGAGTAAAAGCAGCTTTAATCGCATCTATTGCTTTAGGATTACTAGCATTTTCTTCGATATATTCATCAATAAATCGAAGTGTTTGATTATACTTATCATTTACAAGTTCTTTTAAAGCTTTTACTGGATAATAATATTCAGCAAGTTTACGTTCTTTTTGGTCAGCCTTAAAGAAACTATCAACCCTACTTTCACTTTTAAGCATAAAGTTAAGGTCAATCAAATTAGTAGCAATTTCATTATATTCAACAAAATTACCAAGAACGCTAATCTGACGTAATAACCAATCTGCTGTACGATTATCACGATTTTTAATATTATCTAATAACTCTTCAGTAGTTTGATAACCATATTTACCACTAATTTCATTAATAGTAATATTCGGTAATTTATCTTTCAGTTCATTAAGCTGTCCAACAGTAAGAGTTTTAGTTTTACTTTTACCACTTGCGACAGTCATTATGACATCATGAGATTCAACCGGAGTAATTTCTTTTTTAACAATTAAATCAGCATAAATCTTGGCAAGTTCTACACTATAATCAGAACGAATTGCTTCGACAGCATCGAGAATTGTAAAATTACCACGACTTAATGATTGAACTTCCATTCGATTAACTGCTTCAACAATAGCAGGCTGATGAATAAAAGCATCCTCATTAGTAAACCTATTAGCTTTACCATTATAAAGTTCAATAGTAACACCAGATGATATAGCACGAGCTACACTTAAAGTATGAACATTAAGATTAAATCCAAGTCCAGCTTTAAGAACATCAAGAATACCAGAAGTAAACTGATTCATTTGAAGTTCAACTCGCTCACCACTAATATCTAAATGTTCATTAAGTGCATCATTATTAATCCAAACATCATTAACCCAAAGAGCATTTTCTTTTGGCAATAATTGGATATTTTCAGCACCATATCGTTTAGCTAAAAACTCTTTATATTTACTTGTTAATCGAGGTACACCTTTATCACTTACAGTGTACATTTCACTTCTATCAGCAAAATCTTTAGGTATCGGTAAAGAATTAAGATTAATCTTACGATGAATACCTTTAAGTAATTTACCATGTAAAGTGGAAATTGTTGCAATTAAAGTATCGAAATTAACAGAATGACCTTTGAGAACTGTTGAACCCATACTCATATTATTAAGAGTAATCTTATCCATGAGATTATTAGGATTCAAAGTTTTAAGAGTATAATTCCAAAGAGCATTATCACGGTCAGATACAGCTTGAATTTCAGCCATACCATTGGGTTTATTTACTTCTTCAGCATGATTTGGATTAGAAAGAACAGCTGTAATAATATCAATCAAATGATTATCACGAGCTTCTCTACTATTCAATTCATAAATACTCTCGTTTTGAATAAAGTCTTTTGTAAAATTATTAAATGCTTTATCAATATTACTCTGAATAGCACTTAAATGAGGAACAATAGTTTTATCAGTATCCTCAACAAGATATTGGAATTTTGATTTAATAATATCAAAATTACTAATTGTATCAGGAGAAATATTAATAGTAGCTAACTGACTATTAACATTCTTAACAAACTTAATTAAATCATTGATTGCTTTATGAGCACGAATTAATAAATCAGAAGTATAAGCACGTTGAGTTTGAGTGTAATTACCAAAATCTTCAGTAACACCATCTCGCTTATTAGCAAGATATTCTCGAACTAAACTATTTACATCACCGTAATTCTTTGCAAATCCATACTGTAAATTATGCAGAATAGATTTAAGAATCTTAGTATATTCCGAATTACTTTTAATATCTTGTAAATCCTCTTTAATTAATTCAATGATGTTATTAAGAGGAGATTGATTTGTATTAGTAGGTACTAAATTAGGATTATAATATCGGCTAATCCACTTAATAATAGCATTAAAATTATGACTTGTTAAATTAGTAAATTTTTGCGGAGTAGTGGCTAATTCGATGTACTTTTGCTTAAATACCGACCGTGTGAATTTACCCCCTATTTGGGCCTGCGAGGCATCAAATTTCGACTTAAATTCGACAGGTATATATTTGTCTTGCTCAAAAATTACATTGCGATAGTAGGCGTAAATCGAGTCAATATCGAAGTCCCAGCCAGTACGAGTAATAAGACTTTGTGGGAATATAGCTTGTGTAGCATTATTATTAAGAAAACCAACAACTTCAAATACAATCATTGATTGTTTACCCTCGGTAGGAATACGAATACCTATCATCCGACGAGCTTTGACATCAAGTTTGTCAATATCAACAGTTATAATATCCTTAGTTGTACCATCTTCATTAGTAATAGTTTTAACAGTACCAATATTTTTATAAAAATCCATTTTCCACGGATTAACTATAACTTCTGCATAATAATAATTTCCATCCTCACGATATTCAGCTTGTAATTCAAGACTTCTACCAGTTCGTTTACATTCTTCAATGAAACTCGAAGCATATGTAATAGAACCATTAGCAACAAGTTCATCAATCGTTTTATTGTAAAGTTCTTTATCAGAATAAAACTCATTGTGTTTGATTAACTCATTATTTGCAGTAAATATATCAGCTCGAATAGGAGCATGAAATCCGGGAAGATATTTATTAATAACTTGTTTACTTAACATAGAAGCCAGTATCTTCTCTAACTTACCTTTAATAACAGGATAAGATAAAGGCATAGTCGGAAGACCATCTTCTTTAATTTCAAGAGCTTTTCGAATAGTTATAGCATCAACATCATCCGATATAATTTCTTGAAAACGATTAACAAGTTTATTTATATCAATTTGAATAGCACCGCGAGCATCAGTTCGAATTTCACCATTCTCATCGATACCACCAATATCGTAAAGTAATTGCATAGCATCTTCACGAATATTAGTAGCTAATGTCTTTTGAAATTCATCAAACAGTTCTTTACCAGTAACATTTTTGCCATCTAATTCATAAATAGCATTATTCCAATCAAGACCTTCCATAATCTGCTTAACTAACTGACCACCTAAAATAGTAGTTTCATCAAGCAAATCAGCTTTAATATCTTGTTGAATAACAAAATCACTATCTCGCATATAAAGAATAGACCTATCATCTACTCGATTTAGTGCTTCAATATCAAGACCACCTTGGTCATTATGAATTTTAACTGGTGTAATACCAGATACTTTAACAGCAGAAATAGGACTAACTTGGTCAATATTATTTTGAATCATCCAATCATATAATTGACCAATAGCACTACCTCGTGTCATACTTTCAAAAAGAACAACAGTTGAGTCTTTTATTTGAACACTATCTACTTCATCAGCAAATATATCAACTTCATTACCAGTTACAGCCGGAGCATGATAAAAATCACCACGGCGACGACGAGTTGTACCAAACAATTTAACTTGTTCTACAACCTTAGCGTAAGATGTAGGATTAAATGTTTTAGTCGGGTCTTGTAAATCAGTAATATATTGATACAAAGGTTCACTTGGATTCCAACGACCAGTGGCTTTCAAAAGTTTAATAAGACCTACATCAGTCATAATAGACTGAGAATCATTAATAGTAGCAGTAGCACGATAAGCATCCAAAATAGCTTCATTTTGAATACCCATTTTATCAAGAATATTGCTATTGAAATTCATATCTTCCATAACAACAACCTTACGAGGAGTATCATTATGAATTGAATCAATAGAATTAAGACCATTCTTAATAACTTGTGCTACACGTTTATTGAGGTCTACTGTATCTTTATATTCTTCAATATCACCATTAAATATAGCGTTCATACTATGATTATAGATAGTATGATTAAGTAATACTTTAAGTAAACTTAATCGAACACCATCATTATCCATAATATCATAAGTAGCAAGAACGTGCTGACGAGCGCTATTTAACAAACTTTCTTTCTTTAATGTAGGGATAGTATCAAGAGTATATTCTTTACCATCAGCTTTGCGACGTTTAATCCAATCATTAGCTTTCTGATTATATACTTCTTGAACTAAATCTGCTAAATAACTATCGAAAGTAGTAACGACACTTGTATCAGTTTTGATATTAGTATCGTAAATACTTTTAGCAATATTTTCAAAACTATCAACACCAGTTGTAGCATTCCAACGAATGTAAGCAGTTACGAAATCACGAATATTACCAGTATTAGCAACAAGATTTTCATCGTAAGGTTCATTGTGAACTTGTGCAATCATATTACGATAAACTTCTGCAACATCTACATTATTTATCTTTGCAATATGAGCAGGTAATGTGATATTCTTACCATTCTCAATATAAGTAATATTCAAGAACTGAAACGCCTTACCAGTCGGAATACCTTTTGCATCATAAATAGCTCTACCATTCCAATACTTTCGATTATGACGAGTTTTCATTTGAGCAAGATTCTCGTCGCTATTATCTCTTAATTGAAATATAATTTGTCCAAAAGTATTAAACTTAAAGACATCACTATTTACAATCTTTTCGATAGAATGAAAAATATTAGATTCTTCATTTATCGGATTATCTGTTATACGAACAAACTTATTTCGTGCAACAAGATTATCTAAATATTCAGTTACATAAGAATATATGCGAGGAGCATGAGTAGCTAATCTACTACTAATACCATTCATTGGCAGATAAATATTCAATCCACGAGAAATAGCATCATTAATAAAAGGAACTACTCGACTTTCAAAATCTTTTACATAAGCATCATAATCTTCATCAGTAAAATAATCTGTAGTAGTAGGTTTATTCGGAGTAATATTTTCACCCTTAAAACCATCAATTTCGATAGTGTTTTTAAGACCCCGAATAGATTCTTGTCCAGATGTTGCTGGAGCACCTATCGCACGACTTTTAGTATTACCTGAGAAAATAAATACCGATTTAGGATGTGCTGCAACAGCCGCAGGTGTATAATTAGAACCAAAAGTCTTAACGTGAATTGAAGTACGAGATTTAGAAGAATCTTTAATAAACAAATCATCAACCTCAAGTCGTTTTGTAGTCATCATATAACTACGAGGACTATCAGATGTTAAGAATACATATTGACCAAGCATATTAAGAATAACTTCGGTATATGTATAAAGAGCACCTTGTACTTCACGATATTTCAGACCTTTATTTCCAATTTTAACACCATTAAATGCAGATAATGCAAACTGATAACGACGTTCAACATCAGAAATAAATGCAGGATTTACTTCATATTCACCAATACTATTTTTAGTGAATATACCAAGACCAGTCTTTTTATCATAAATAAGAATATTATCTTCTGCACCCGGAGCAGTTAACGTAGGGTCATTAAGATAATCTTTAAATATATGTTTAATATATTCAGTATTTACACCAGTACGAGTAATAAATCCACGAAGGAACTTTGTAAGCATACTATCATACTGAGGTGAATAATTAAGTTTACCTTGAACATCAAGATAACTCATATTCGTAAAACTGTTAAAATCATAAGTAGCAATCTGTGCTAATGAATATAAATATCCATTAATATTATGTGCAGGAATTTCTTTGCCACGATATGTATTAACACGATGCTTAGTATCATTAACTACATTTTCAAGAAGAGAATTAACTCTTGAATATACTTCATTTGCATTATCATTTGCATTATAATATTGAGTAAGAGCATCACGAGTAATTGCTAATCCTAAGTAATTAATTACAGACATCTGTTTATCTAACAGAGCTGCTTTATCAATCTTACTACGTCTTGAAATAGGTTCAAAAATACGTTTAGATTTAGGATTGGTATAAAGTACATCATTCAGATTATTATATAATCCAAATTCAATATTTGTACTTAAAATACTTTCAAATCTATCAATATATGTTTTAACACCAAATGATTCTCGATTATTCTGATAAATCGTAGCATTATTACCACCTTCTAATGCCATAATATTTACAGGAATAACAGCAAGTTTAATTCCAGAAATATAAGCATTCACAAAAGAAGTATCATAATCAGAAGCAGCAGAACCATCATCTTCAAATACTCGTTGGAATATTTCAAGAATAGGATTAAACTCATCATTTATAGCTGCAAGTTGTTGCAATCTATTATATACATCTTGAGGTTGAATATCATAAAGATGTGCCTCAATAAGTTTATTCCATAAAACATTAATATCAATAGGAGCAGGAATATATGCTTTATTAGCAGTTCTATTTTTGAAATTACTCGAACCTACAAGAAGAGCTATTTGAGCTTTAACATGAGATGCTAACGTATTCTTTCTGTCAATACGTTCTTTTTGCAAATCATCCCACATTACTTCAATATCTTCAATAGCATCACGTTGTCCTTCTTCTGTACTTTCATCATCGACAATCCGATTATTTTGATAAGCACGCTTACGATTAATACCATAGTTCTTATCAATATAATCAAGAAAATAATTAAAGATTTGACTATTACCTTTATTCAAATCAGTAAGTACATTTGCTACAAAAATATCGTTAAATCTTGTAGGAATAAAATTGGGTTGAGCTTTATACTCTTCAAGTTCTTTATTAAACTCAGCAAGAATTAAAGCCTTAAATCCACTACGAGAAACATCTCGATAATTAGCTCCAAAACGAGCTTGTCTTTGTTCCGCAGTAAGACCTTTTAACTTAAAGTAAGCAGCAGTTAAAACACGAGCCATATAAGCATAATCCATCTCATCAAATGTAGCAGTATTTACAATAGACGGATTAAAAGCGTGTTTAATATCAAGACCTAATGCGTTACCAAGAGATTCAAAATCTTTACGAATATCTTCACTATAAGTTTCATCTGTCGAAAGAGCAGCTAATACAGATTCTAATTTAAGTTCTCCACTTGTATAAACGGGATAACCCGTAGCTCCATAAGGAGTACGGGCATCCGCTTCTGCATATAAAAACGCTGTAAGAATACGACGCTTAAAAGCATTCTCTAATGATACATCAGCATTATCTTCAGCATAACCTCGAATATTATTATAATCTTTAATAGTAGGTAAAACACCTTTTTCCATTAAAGATGTAATAATATCTTCAATAGGCTTAGTCTTAAAAGACTTCATTTGATGATAAAGACCAGATTTCTCAAGTCTTCCATCAGCAGTTAAACGATAAGGTTCAGGACTACATTGTGCATTCATAAACTAACAAATTTTGTTATTATTGTCATCAATATATTTATCAATAAATTCAATTACATATTCACCGTTTGAAGATACAACATTTTTCTGATTATTCAAAACATTTTCAGAACTATTTGAAAAAACCTGACCAGTGGGCGTCAAACCCACTCCCCCACCGGGTATCACTATGTTCGGGCCAATATCAGAAACATCAATACTATTAAGTGTTTCAGAATTATTGTCATCAAACGTAATTTCGCTGTCATCATCAAGAAAATCTAATTCAGCTTGAGCTACTCTTTGATTTTCTGTCAGAGGTACATCAGGTGTTTTAATAGATTCCGTAACTGATAAATTATCATGTGTTGCATCATTTGTAACATTAGTTTGATTAGTTGTAACTGAGGTTGGCTCCGCTGCTGGGCTTCGCCCAGCGCTCCGCTCCCCGGTGGGAGAGGAGGTTGCACGCCCACTGGTCGGACTTTTTGCGCGTCGGCTATTCACACTATCCAAACTATTAATTACTATATTTCGTACATTACTAAGTAAACTATTATCAGTAATTTTATCAACACCAATAATAGAAAGAATTGCATCAATAATTTTATCCCAAAGACTTTTACGTTTCTTAATCTTCGGAGCTTCTTCTACAATAATCCTATTTGCCAAATTAGCAAACTGTTTATTTGTAAAAGCATAAGTAACTATTTCAGCAGGAGTTTCACTTAATATTTTAAGATATGTACGAAGATAACCAAGTTCAAGTTCAGTTAAATCGCTCTTATATTTAGCATTAAATTCTTTAGAATCAACTTTAAATGCAGTGTCATTAATATCGCTAATTAATGTAGCAAGTTTATCGTATAATTCTTTAGAATTAGCTTGTTGTTCAAAATACTTATGAAGAGATTCATGAGTAATATTAACACCTAAATCAGTAGCAGTAAAATCACGTTTAGTAAGTTTATTACTATTGATAACGATAGTTTCAGTACCTTTATCATATTGAGCAATTATGAAATCTTGTTTACTCGATAGTTTCTTAATACTGAAATTAGTTTTACCATCAGTATAAATTCTATCATATAATTCAGCGATTCTGTTAGCAACATCTTCAGATACAAAATCAGGTATAACACCTAATACTCTAAGACCTGCTACTTTATCATCTGTAATATTAACAAGTTTTTGATACCAGTTTGTTTCAGTATCACTTGTCATTGAACTTAATGTTGTAATTGCTTTAACAGCAAATTCTTTCGTCATATCTTCTGATTCTCGAATAGGATTATCAGAACTTTCAGATTTAAGTTCAAAGAACATAGCAGGTTGAATAGAATCAATAGCATAATTGGTAACAACATTACCATTGGTATCTCTAATTCCAATAACACTTGTTGTTAAAGCGCCGGTGTCAAGAATAAAATCTTGCATCGAATCAAATGTTGAAGAAACAGATTTATCAACGATACCTTGTTGTTTAGCCCAATCAAGTATTTTAGATTTATATTGACCTTTAACTGCTGCGTAACCATCATCTGTTTTAACACCATAAGTATAATGGTCACCTTGCAATGCAGTAGTAACACTACGTTGCATATTACCATACAGTTTACGGAATAGATTATGATTAAGTAAATCAGTTAAATCTTTACCAGTAATACCTCTTGCTTGCAAATCAATTACAGCATAAGTTCCTTTGTTAGATTTACTCTTTTCAATAATACCATTTAATTGAGCAAGTTCTCGTGCTGTAAAAGGACTCTTAGCAATACGAACTTTTGAAGTAGTTCTATTAACTGGAATTACTCTACGACTTAATCGAAGTTTAACAGGAGTAAATTTATCACCAGATTTAGTATATTCAATACTAATTCTATTGATATAACTTATTCCATTTCCAAGTATATTCTTTTTACGAACAACTGTTTGGAAATCTAAATGTTTAATATAACGAGTTTTTCCAGTAGCAGGGTCTGTATTTTCGTAAAGAGAACTAATGTTAAACCATTCAGCTCCCGGAACTCCACGATTATAACTTGTAATGATAGCTTCTGATAAAGGAGCTAATCGACTACGAATATTAGCATTGTGAGCTTTAGTTCGAGTCTTATTAGTATCATCTACAAGAGTATACAGACCAGATTTAGCATCAGTCGGAAGAGATGTAAACGTAGCATCTGAAATAATATCACTCATAGTTTGAGTAACAAATTCCATAGCAGCTACATTAAACGGTGTATCTGCAACATCACTTGCTAAATTACCACGATGTAATGGAACATAACTTTTTCCATTTTCACCAGCATTAGCTTGAATTTCAGCATACATTTGGAAATGCCTATCTGATGAAGTAATTTTATCTTCAACAATAGGATTATTAAATGCAGTATCAGTAGTAAGTGATGAAACTAACATTAAACCATCAGCATTAGGCTGACGTTGAATAATATTAACAGCAGGTTTACCATTAACTGTAACAGTACGTTGCATCTCTTCATTTACATTAGCTCGATAACCACTTGAATCGGCAAATGTAATAGGAGATTTATTAATACCTTTTAATACTAAAATTGCAGAACCTTTTTCTTTAATTTCAGTAACAAGTTTTTGACTTTGAATAAAGTCATTTCCAAGTTTAGTATTTAGATTCTGATAAGCGTTCTTGATTCTAAGTCCATAACGAACATAATCATTAAGATTTTTAAGTCTTACGTTATAAAACATAGGACTAATAAGATAATAAACCTTATTTAAATCAAGAGCTTCAATATCAAACGCTTCAGGACTAACACCTTCGACTTCGGTATTATATTGGATAGCTCCAATAAAAGCATTGATTATTTCAGAATGTTCAGTTTTTGATGTATTACCATATTTATCTAATTCTTTAATAATTGATTTCAGTTTTGAAACAACTGAATCAGAATTTTGTTGTTCACGAGTTAAGGCTTCAGTATATACTTTATAAAACTCTTTTGTTAAGTTAAATATTGTATCACTTCCACCAGCTTTTCTGATAATAGTATCTACAAATTTAGATGTTCCATAAGAATTACCAAAAGCAGAATCATATTGATTAACTCCACTTTCATCAATTCTACCTAATTGGATTCCATGATAAGTTTCACTATCACCTAAACCAATTCGTTCAATTAATAGTTTCTTACCATTTACATCTAAATTAACATCGACATTACCATCTTTATAAATAACTTCAAATTCTTGACCTTCGTGTAAAGTTCTTAAAGCATCAAATAATTCAGTAGCCTTGAATTTAACACCATTAACTGTAATGTTGTTTTTAATAACACGAGTTTTAGGATTATAATATTCAGGACTTGTGATAATCTTATAAACTTCAGGTGTAAGACGACGTAAACCTTTGAAACCATTAGTTTCAAATTCACGTTGAATATGAGTTTTGAAGAAATCACTTAAAAACTTACCACGAAGATTTAAGTTACTATCAAGATAAGCACCGTCTGTTGTTTGAATAGGATTAGCAATTCGTTTATTAATAATATCAAACAAACGTTTAAGAGCATCAAGTTGTTCTTGTGGAACACCATTCTTACTCATTTGTTGATATATTGTATTAACATTTACATCATTTTTGAAATATTTAAGTGCATACCAAATAGGTTCATAATATTTAATAACATCATTACGACCATCTGTTTGCTGATATATAGAATCAAGAATATCTTCGTAAGTATAAACGTGATTATCAGTAAATATCTGACGACCATCGAGTTTTACAATAGTATTTTCAATAGCATCAAGAGCATTACGCATTGAATCACTAATATAATAACGATAGTCATTAGTATTAAACTCATCTCTTGATTCAGTATCATCTATAAAGTCAGAAACACTGTTAGCAAGTACATCAAGACTATTAAGAATAGATACATCATCGTTTAATTCAGTACCACTTTCAAAATTATAATATCTCGAAAGAATAGAATAAGCCATTCGAGCATTTCTTAATAAATCAAGAACATTACTTTGACGAACAGCTGTAATAACATCTACTTCAGTAAGATTCAAAGCATCAACATCAGATACCAGATAAGGTTGAATTGATTGAGCTAATGTATGAAGTCTTGTACGAGTAGGAAGATTAGGAACAGCACCATATTCTAAAAACTCTTTTGCTAAATTATTTACGGCAGTAGCAAATTCCATAATTTTAGAAGTTTGACTACCAAAGCCATCATCATTTACAAGAGCATCATGTAACGGACTATCTTCATCTTGTCTAATAGCACGAATTTTACTAATAAATCTATTCATCACACTATTAATATATGCGATATTAGTTTTGTAAAATTCAGTTGTACTTTTAGCTACTTCATTAATAATACTATTTTTGAATAGAGTTATCTTATGATAGAAATTTGAATATCTAACAGTATCAAAATTACTATTAAGATTTTCAAATTTGATTTGAGTAAGACCTTCGATTTGTGCTCGAATTACATTATGGTCTACATTAATATTCTTAAGAATTAATTTACCATCAGTAATAGTATAATTATTATTAAAAACATTAGCAACGTTAGCAATATAATCAGCAATAGCTTCACGCATTTTAGCGTTTTCCTCTTCACTATAACCAACTATATCACCACCATAAAGATTCCAAATCCAATCTTTGAAAAGATTAGATTTAAGATTGTTTGCGATACGAATATTACTATCTGATAATAACTGTTTTACACGATTAGCTTTTTCTAAATTTTCATTACTAATTTCAGTAGGTTGATATTCATTTATCCAACCAATAAAATTACCAATAATAGTAGTTCGTAACGTATTAAGTTCAGTATTATCAATAGGAGATAATAATGCTTTATAAGTATCACTATTAGAATCAGATAATTCTTTATACAGATTTATAATAGTATCTAAATAATGATTCTCAAATTTATCTGCTGAAAGTTTATCTTGAATACTATAAAGTGTTTTATAAATAGCATCAAATTTAGTTTGAACTTCACTTCGAATTTCAGTAATATCCATACCTGCAAGTTCTTTTGCAGAATATGTATCTTCCTTACCAGTCGCATCATCTTTTATAGTAACCATTACAGCACTAAAATCGGTTTCGTCGTCGGTTACGACCTCGATTCTTTGCACGGTTTTGGGCGATTCTGCGACATTAAATTTTGAGCCTACCGAATATACCTTATTTTTAATATCGACGGTATTTGGGGCCTCGCTGTCATCGAGAGAGTACGAAATCCCGTTACTGTCTGTTAGCACCTCGGTAGTAACATTTTCGGGTTCTTTACTTGCTTCTTGATTAGTAATTTCAGTAGTTTCCTCTACTTTATCTTTAGCTTTTTCAATCTCTTCTTGTTTATCATAAACTTCTTTAAGTAACTTACTTCGTTCAGCCATAATCTCATCTCGGTTATTAACATTTTCTTCGAGAGCCATTACAGCCATACTTAGTTGAATTCGAGCCTCTTCAAGAGATTTATATGTTTGATTATTGTTATTACGAGTTTCACGCAAACGTTTTGCAGCTTCATTATATTCAGCTACATTATTATTTTCACGTTCATCTTGTTCTGCAATATCACTATTAATTCTATTAAGTCTTGCATCGTAATCAGCTAAATCATTTTCAAATAATTCAATCTTCCTACGAGTATTAGCAATCTCTCCGTTATGAATAGCAAGTTCTTGTTCATATTGGAGTTTACCAACTTCTAATTCTGCAATAGCCTGACGAGCATTTGCAATTTGTTGTTGTAGACTTAAAATAGATTTCTTACTATTTTTAATTTCAAGAAGATACGGTTTACGAGCTTTGCGATTAGGTTGTTTTGTACTGATAGCACCTTGATTAGCAATATAAGTATTTAATTCATCAATTTGAGATTGCAAACCATTGATTATATCTTCAATAGTTTTAATCTTATTTACTAATCGAGTACGTTTACCTTTAAGTGTATTAATCGCTTTATTACGAGTTTTATCTTCAAGCTGAGTTTTATAATCTTCAATAACTTTTTGCAGTTCTTCACGTTCTTGTTCAAGAACAGTCTTTTCTACATTTAAGCTATGGAGTTTACTATCAATAGCTTTAAGGGCTTCATCTCGTTGCTTACGAAGATTAGACGCTTCAATATCGAAAGTTTGAATATCAGTATCAACGATAGCTAATTGACGACGATAATAGTCAAGTAAATAATCATCAGTTGATGCCTGAACTTTAAGAACATTGTCGAAAGGATTACCCCAACTTAAACCCATATTACGAGCATGAATATCTCGCATAATAGTAAATTCTCTACGAAGAGCATCTACGACAGGTCGTTTATTAGCACCGTAAACTTCTTCAAGTTGAGCATCTGATAATTTACTTAATTCATCAAAATATTCAACAGCATAATTGAACCCATTAGCAGAACCAATTCTACCCATAATACCAACAAGCAAACTTGAAGCAGGGTCAGTAATAGTTCTGTTAACTTTCGGAGTACCATCATTGTTCATAACTTGATTACCAGCTTCATCTAAAACTGGCGTTTCAGTTACTTTAATATTCATATCACCGTCAAAATCAGCAATAGCTGCGGCAGTATCTTGAATACCATTTATAATGTTAGTAGCTCGCTTATTTTCAGCTTCTTGTTGAGCTTTACCATTAAGTATTCGTGTAACACCGCTACGTCCAGCAGACATTACACCACCACCAATAGCACCCCAAATAAAACTATCCCATGAAGAAGCTTGTTCAACAAGTCTTCCCATACGAGCTAACGGAGTTAAATCAGCAGTTTCATCTTCAATTCCAAGTTCTTTTTTTGCAGCAATGACACCTTCATTAAGTGCCATATCAATTCGCATCTCTTCAAGACCTTCAGATAAAGCAACAGAAAAGAAATCTTTTGTTTTACGAAGTCCAACACTTGGAATGAGTTTACGATTAAGTTTAGATGCTTCACTATCTAAAACAAAAGTCTTACCTTTTTGTGCAAGACCTTTTATATTACTTCTTAAACCTTTTTCAATAGAAATACTATTAACTGGAGCTTCTTTAATACCACGAAGCATACTATTGAGTTCAATAGCATTAAATAATATTCCATAAGCCCAAGCATCATTGTAACTTTCAGAAGCATAAACAGATGCAAACTTACGAGCATCATCTTCATTGAAACCTAAATCGAGAGCATATTGATATTGTTCATCATAACCACGAACAATTTCTTCCATACTATCGAGATGTGCTCCGTATAAAGTACCAATTATCTGTTGAGTATAAGGATTTTGTAATGCACGACCTGCTTTATTCAATGCAGAACCTAAACGGCCAACACCGTTAATCATGGTTCCTAATTTACCAACAGCTTGTAAAGCTCGCATTTGTCCAATAACAGGAAGCATAGATGCGGCCGCAGAACCTACGGTAGGAAACATACTTGCCCACCAAGTAGCATCACCCATACCACCAGCAAAACCACCTTTTTGAGCTTGTTCTGTTTGATAAATAGGCATTGCTTTACGACCCCAATTTTCAATATCTTTACCTATTCTCTGCCATTCAGAACCAAGACCTTCGTTGATAGCTTTGTCCCATTTATATTTGGCATTATCATCCCATATTTGACTAATAGCACGATATGTAGTAGGAAAGAAATTAAGAATACTACCAATACCAGTAATAGTACCACCGAGAATAGTAGTTCCTAATTGACCAATAGCATTTTTAGTTAAATACCAACCACTTTGATTTTGTGCTCTATTTTCATTAAGAACACTTAAATCAAGATTAGGATTAACTTGACCTCGACCTAATATATTTTCATATTCAGAAATATTAAAAGGTCGAATTGAAGATTGTTTTCTACCACGAGAAAGTTCAGGTTCCGGCATACTACCGGGTAAAACAGGAGTAGCTCCTACTCCCTGAACTGGTGTTTCAGAAGGAATAAGAGCTTGCGAACCTGTAATAGGAATTTTAATATCTGTTAGATTTGGCATAGTTTAATATCCTATATTAGCATTATTTATTTTATTCATTTGAATAGCCTCAGCGGCTTCTTGCATATCAAGAACAACTCCATATTGAGTTAAAACATATTCTGCAATAGGAGCTAATGCTTCATTTATAGTTTCATAATATTGAATATTATTAGGAGTTATACCTTTAATTGTGTAAAGACTATTAGGAATTGTATTATATCCAAATTCTCCGTAATGAACAGAACCATCAGGATATTTCAATCCACTAATATCTTTTATATAATAACCTTGTGTTGTTCTACCAATTTCAACTTTACGACTATTACCGTCGATACTATTGTAAAAAGGTTCGTGAATATTCAAATCATATTCAACTTTACCTAAATCATCAACAGTTCTTTGTAGGTCTGCGATATTTGCAACAGTAGGACTATTGTTAGCACCAGTAGTATTAAAATCAATAAATCCCGAAGCATATTGAGATTCAATCATTCCAGCACTACGTTGTAAACCTTCACCACCAATTTTAGCATAAGGTTTAATATTACGATAATTATCAAGAATTTGACGAGCAATAGTAGACGGGTCTACTTGTTCAGAGAAAATAATATTACCACGAGCAGCACCAGTTTCATCGAAAAGAGTAATTGCATATTCATTACGGCCTTCACGAGCTGCAATTCCATTAGCAATCGGGCTAACTTCAGTCTTATAAATATCGTAATCAAGACCAAGTTCTTTACCCGAAAGAGGTTTAGAATTTTTAGTAGCGTTACTCTGACGAGTTACACTTGTACCTTTTGAATTAGTAGTAGTCGAAGTAGGAAACGCATCAAAGTTCATATACTTAGCTAATTGCATTCCGGTAAGACCAGTACCTTCTCCAGATGGAGTTTGAACAACACTGATATTACCAGCACCTTTTTTCCAATTTACCATAGCAGCTGCCATGTAATTTTGTTGGAATCTTGAAGGATTAGCAATGATATCACGAGTTGCTGTAAATTCAAGAGGTGCATCAGCAATAGCTTTACGATAACGATTTGAAACATTATCTGCTGCATTAGACAAAGTAGATTCAAACTCTTCTTTTGTCAGTATATCACCGAGATATTTAGCTCCAGTTGTTACACCATCTTTTCGTACCCAAGTACTACTATATGTTTCAGGATTATAAAGTTCTTTATAATTTTGATTTATATAATCAACATATTTATCATAACTATCAAGTCTGTTATCAAGAATAATCTTAGCTTCTTCATTATTAACTCGATACCAACCTATACCACCTTCAATCCTATCTCGGTGTTCTTTCCAAGTATCAAATACGGAATTAAGTTGAATTTCGTCAGAACGAAGTTTAGCTTGAAGATTATTATAATTACGTTGAGCAGTCTGAACTTGTAAGAGTTTACCTTTAAGATTAGCTGCTGTTTCTTCATCAAGACCTACTGAATCAACTAATCTTTCAACAGTAGAAATATTAAGTGTTTTAACAATATTACCATCTCCCGGACTAAGACCTAAAATTCCAAGTTCATCAGATGTAAATATCTGATTCATAGAATTTGAAAGTTTAGTCATTTGGTCAGTAATTTCATTACGACGATTAATGTTTTCTGCAACACTATCACCAGTAACTTCAAAACCACCTAATGTATCAAGATACGGAGCATATTGTTGAAGAGTTTCAAGTTCTTGTTGCTTACCTTTTGCACGAGCTTTAACATAAGCTGTATAACCGGGATTAGCAATTAAACCAACCGTAGTCTTAATATCTTGATAAGAATATAAACCTGCGGCAGCACCAGCTAAACTTTGAATATTATTGTTAATAAATTGACCAGATAAAACACTTTGTGTAAAAGCTGTTCTATCAAGATTCTCAATATCATCAGTAGCACCAAGTACACCCTTAGCGTAACTTTCAAACATTTTATCTACATAATTCTGTAAACCAGCTTGAATAAGTTCAGGTGGAACTTGAGCTTTATTCTGTAATATATCGAGAACATTAACTCCATATTCCTTATTAACAGTATCTAACAAAGTTTTAACTTCAGCAGGTAATTTAGAATTAACAGTAAACTTACCGTCTTTTGTAGGAGCACCAAGTTCATTTACGTTAATACCTAAACCATTAAGAGCGAACATTGTAGGATTACCAGCGAATAAAGGAGCATAATCTTCTAATTCATAATCTCTTAAATGTCCACCAGCAGAACTATCATCTTTTACAAATCGAGTAAGAGCATCTTGATTCTGCCAAATAGTAGTAAGATAATTAGTATAATCAGGATTAGATTTGAGTAATGACATAGCATAACTCATAATCTCTTGTTCTGTAATACCTTCTCTTTCACTACCAGTTTTAACAAAGTGACTTGCTAACTTTTCACCATCGAAACCTGTTGCAACATCTAATCCATACTGACGTATCATATCAGGATTAGTAACAAGATTTTCAAATGATACTTTATCAGCTTTAGCTTTTGAAAGAATATCAAATACGTCTTTTTGATATTTATTTACATCGAACTTTTTACCGATTTGAACTCCGTTAAAACCACCGCTTACAACAGTATTAGTTTCTGCATCATAAACAATATCAGAAGATTGTAAACGACTACGAAGCAGGAAAGCATTTTGATTTTGAGTATCCCAATCACTCTTTTTCAAATCTTCTATATATTGCTGTTCTAAAGCGTAATCAGCTTGAACAGCTTTAAGACCTTCATTAGTCAAAATATTCTCAGTTTGCTTATAAATATAATCATCTGCTGCAAACCAATTATCTTGTTCCTTAAATTCATTAGCACCTTCAACAATCTTAGCTCTTTCAGAATCAAGAACTTTTTGTCCACGAGAAGTTGCCTTAATTTGACTTAAAGGATTAGCAATTCTATTAATATAAGCTTCACGATTTTGGTAATACTTTTGATTCAAAGCATTTCCAACAGCAGCATATACACTTCCATAATCTTGTAATTGTGGAGTTTTTAATGTATTAGTATCGTATCGACCTATTGCAATTTCTGCCATAATTTTATAATGATTAGTTTGTAAATTAGTTGTAACTCGTATGGCTCCGCCTGCTGGGCTTCGCCCAGCGGCTCCGCTCCCCGGTGGGGCAGGAGGTTGCACGCCCACTTGTTGCGCGTGTTTGTACCACTATTTGTATCATTACAAATATACAAAAAATCGTGAATATCGGACTATCCTATAAAAGAATAATCCGATATATCACGTATCATATTAAGCTCTTTTACGTCTTGCAAGACCACCACAAGCAAAACCACTTCTCATGTGATTAGTTACTCCACGAGGCCATAATTTCTCGTATAAGCGGGCACTTGCGTAATTATTAACTGCTCCGGCAAGACCTTCAACTCCTTGTAACATTCCTTGTAATCCTTGCGTTCTGACTGACATTAACTGTTGATTCAAGCCGACAGCTTTGTTATATTCATTAATAGCGTCTTGATACATAATTTGACTATTAGCATTTCGAGCATTAACTCGTTCTTGCCTATTTAAATCATATCTTTGACGTTGATAATCTTTCTTAGCTCCATACAGTTTATTTCGAGCAAGTTGAGCATTAATTGCAAGATTTGCTACACTATTTCGAGCAGTTTGAACATTACTTGTGTTATCAGTAATATATCGAGCAGCTCTACGTTCTTGTGTGCCAAGTTCTTGTAATTCCTCACTTATATCATAATCTGTACTATATTGGACAGCATCTACTTTATTACCTTTCGGAACATGAAGTGTAGATTCAAATTCAATAGCCTTTCGATTAGCACGAGTATTAAGAGCGTTACCTACAATTCCAAACAGTGAACTTGCAAGATTCATACCAAGTCCAAATTCATTAAATCCGAACTTAAATGCAGAACCACCGCCAGCACTTGCAGTAGTTTGAATTGGAGGTAAAGTAGTAAGTTTAGGAGCTGAAACTCCTGTAAGACTATAAGGTGAAGCATATCCACCAAAAGGTCTTTTCTTTCTTACCATTCCACCGCAACGCATAACTGGAGCATCATTACGAAGTCCTAAAGCAGTAGCATAAAGTTCTTGAGCTTCAAACAAATCTTCTGTTTTAGCATCAATAGCTTCAGATTCACCACGAGCTTTATTCATTCTATAAACTAACTTTTCAATATTACGAACATTTGTTCCAGTTTGTAATTTATTAGTTTTACTTTTATCTAATGCAGACAAAGATAATATAACTCCATCAGCAAGCTGAATGACTTGAGCTTCTTTTTTACCTTTCATATCAGTAAGTTTCTTTGCGTAATCAGCGAAAGTACGATTTGTTCCGGGAACTTTAATCGTATCACTGAATACTTGACCACCTTCAGAAGTTTCACGAACAACTTCACCAGCATACATTCGACCATTTTTAGCGCCGCCGCCTTCAATTTCCGAATCACCATATATGATTCCAGTTTCACCAGTAGCAGGATTATATTGTTCATGAGTTTGACCATAAGCAACAACACTATTAGATGAATTAGGAACTACTTGACCGTCGGTGTTTAACTTTCTACGACCAACCATTCCACCTAATTTAGCATAAAATCCTGTACCTTCGGAGTAATTGCCAAGATTACTTTGTCGAATAGTTGCAACATCATTTTCAACTTTATCTTGCATATTACCCAAAGTCTGCTGACGTTCCATTTCAGCTTGTTCAGCTAAAAGTTCTTGACGACGACGTTCTTCTTGACGCTTTTTCTTACGTCCAGTAAACAGACCAACAATGCCACCAATTAATGCGCCGATACCAGCACCGATAGGGCCAAGCCAAGAACCAGCAGCTGCACCAGTAGCAAGCGCCGCGGTTCCACCAACAGCAGCTCCAATTCCTAATCCAGTTCCAGCTCCACTTAAAGCGCTACCACCTATGATACCTTCGCCATCAGCACTATATTTAGATTCGTCAATATCATTGGTTTGAACTCGTGTACCCCATTGAACACTACCGGGGTCATTAATACTTGTTCCACCCCAATAAAATTTCCTACGAGGAGTTCCAACAAGTCCACCGAATTTAGCAGTAATACCACGAGAAGTTAAAACTTCATTATTAATCTTATTTTGCATATTAGCATAAATAGCTGAATCACGAGCCATCAATTGATTTGCCTTTGCAATACCTTGGGCATTCAAATCAAGGTTGCCGTATTCATAAACATCACTAAGATGTTTTCGTTTAATACCAACACCTTCATTTTCAAAATAATCTCGATTGTTTTTACCAGCGATTATACTACGATAAGCATCACCAGACATAACGCCACCGAAATCTTTTCGCTTACGTCTTACAAGACCACCACAACGAGCAACTCCACGAGCAGTAACAATTTCATTATTGATTTTGTTCTGCATATTTGCATAAATAAGTTTATCATTAGCAATCAACTTATCTACATAGTTCTTAACTGGGATTCCAGTATCATCATTCTTTCCGCCATGATATAATAAATCAATCATACCATTACCGAAAAAACTATTACCGGAATTACGAGCCATTCCTAAATAATCAGCGGTAGCGTCATGTGTAGAACGAATACCACCGAAATTATATTTTTTACGATTAGTTTTACTCATATCTTCAACATAGTTATCAGGATTATCATCAGTATTAAAATTAGAAAATAATTTATTTCTAATCATATCATAATCATTAGAACTATTAGTTTTAAATATTTCTAATTCAGATTTATCTCTTCTTTTATTACCAGTAGTATATTCTTTAATAATACTATCTGTATTACGTTCATTAGCACCTTTTAACAATTTCTTATATTGTCTAAAACCAGTTCGACCTACTCGATATGCAAGATTAGACATAAGATTAACAATAGGTTGAGGTAAGGTATTGAAATCATCAATACCATATTTCTCAGAATAAATATCACGAACATCATTGTAGGCTTTCGCCATACGACGATTCAATTCAGCATCAATTTGTTTTCTTGTTGCTTTACCTTTCGCTTTAACAGATTTAGTAAAATCAGAAGTATCATTTAACTTAAAACCGGGGCCAATAGTTTTAGCACCACCTTCATATGAAGCATAAGGATAATAATATTTACCATCTTTTGAACGTGAACGAACAGTTTTAAGTTTATTATTTTCTTTAACACGAACAAATTCTTTATCACCAGTCAATTCGTTATCCCAAATATGTTGAGAATATTCATTAATATAACGAGTAACTTGACGAAGACTATCAGGATTAACTTTACGATTAGACATACCATTAAAAGTTTGAGTAACACGACAAGTGGGCGTGCAACCTCCTGCCCCACCGGGGAGCGAGGCCGAAGGCCGAGCCGCACAAGTTGTTACAAATTATCTTTGATTATTACGATTATCAAGAATCCATTCAGAATTAACATCAATAAGTTCCCAAAGTCTGTTATTATCACTATTATTAAACTTCATTATACAATAAACATATTGACAAATGAACTTATTAACATCATACCATTTAGCTTTACGTTTTAGTGCAGATTCATCTACAACTAAATCAGTAATCATAAAAGGTATTTGTTTGTGTATATCATTAACATTATTAAATCTCCAAAGATTTACTTTATTAACACCAGTTGTACCATTATACCAAATATCATTAAATTTAACAAGTTTATAACCAGTACATTGGTCATCATTATGAACCAATATAGCATTAATAGTTTTCTCAAATTCATTAATAGTAGGTAACAGATTATTAACAATATCAACTCTGTCTTTCCAAGCAATATTATTTAATAACTTATTATAACTACTATTGTCGTTAAGAATAAATTTAATATATGATTCTTTAATAAGTTGATTACCAGTATCATCTTTTAAGAATCGACCATAATTATTTTTAGATATTGCATAAATGCCATGTTTATCAAACCAGAATAATCCATTTCGATTGGTAATACCTACGATGGGATTATAATCATGGAATGAAATCCAAACATTAGCAATAGGACTAAAACTAATTGTGAATTGTTTATTATCAACATTTTGGACTAAATATAAGATATTAGTATCTTCATTAAATGCCCAAATTCTACCATTATTCTTAAACGGATTAACTACATTTTTTACAAGATTACCGTCAAACCATTTAAGAGCATTAAGAGCAGTCATATTACTTACTTTATCTCCATTGATATTGAAGATACGTCTATGAACTGCATCAATAACAAAATAACCAATAACATTAACGTGAGTATCAAAATAACTTTGACAACCTATATAACCACTGGGACTATATGTAACCTCTTGAGGTTCCATATTAAATATATCAGCTGTACCTAAATACGAAGTACCTTCATCAGTATTAGAAAGTGTATCACGAAGTTGCAATAAATGTAAACCGTATGTTTGTTGAATATAAAGATTTTTATTGTCAGTTTTTAATGCAATAATTTCACCTCGATTAAAAGGCATATCTTTATAATCATCACTTCTAAATAATCGCCAATTAAGATTAGCATTTTCAGCACTTTGTAATTGACTACGAATTATACGATAAGGATGGTCTTGAGTTCCGGGAATTTCTTCAAAATAAGTAAATGTTTCAATACCATTCTCATTATAAACAGGAGAATAACCTTTACCAACACTACCATTTATGAAATTATCAACTTGATAACTTAATTGATAAAATTCACGTAATTCATTACCACGTTTATTGTGATATTTGAAAGATTTATCTACGTTATTAACACTGAATCGAGCAAGAATATTGAATTTACTTTCAAGAGGAACAGTAAATATCCAACGATAAACAGTAGCATTACTGTCTAATTCTTTTGCTTGAGCATCACCATAACGATAGTCAGACGATGGAGCAGTAGCTCGAAGTGTTATATATCCAATAAATGTATCACCAACTAAAGAAGTTATTACTTCAGAAGAACCTTTAATATTAATTACATTAGATGCAATTTGAAGTTTCTGATTATTTACATCAGAATAAAGTGTTTCAGAATTATTAATTAAATCGGCAATATAGCCTCTTGCCCATTCCTCATTATTTGTACCTTTATTAAATCCATCAAAACCCTTTTCGATACGATAATAACTGTCGCCAGCAATATTGTTTTGAGAACTAATATTAGCATTGATATATTCAAGTGAAACGTCTTTGGTTGCACGAGAAGTATCAATAGTAAGACTATTAATGTCAGCATCTAAGAATCGAGTTCCAGATTCATTAGGATTTGTATCAAATCCATCAAAATCTTCACCTTTCCATTTAGCTAGAAATACTTTTATATCATCATCAAGTTCTTCATTTTTAACAAATTTAAGAACATCAGTTTCAAAGTATAGAGGTTTAAGTTTACCTCGAATACTATTTATCTTATTATAGAGATATTCAAATGTATAAAATCTTGCATTATCTCCACCAAAAGGATTTTTATAAGTTTGATTTTTACCAAAATTGTTAGTTTCAGTATCTCGTATTGCGAAACCTTGTGTAACAATTCGAGAATTATTAATATTATGTTCAACAAAGAAATAAACTATTGAACTAATATATTTATTCATTAAATCTGTTTTACCAGCAAGATTAGCTTTGATATTAATATTAGGGCTTAATGTATAAATAGGATTCCATTCAGAAGAAGTAGAATATAATTGGGTTAACCAATTAAATGTCGGAGCAGTTGAACCATTAACTTTATAACTTAATCGAGCTTCAATTAAAATATATTTAGTTTCTTTTGCATCAAGATTAATTACGAAATTAGTTTTGGTATTAATTGTATTACCAATAAATGTAGATTTACTATCAGATGCTAAAAGATTAGATTCAGAAACTTCATAATACCCAGTTTCAACTTCAGATTCTTCTGAATCAATCTGTTTAACTACCGATGTAGCATCATAAACTTTTGTAGTTAAATTTATACCAGCAGGTATTAAACTATCTCCACCAAATTTAGGACTACATTCAACACCAATTAATTGACTTGATGTACTCTTACTTGTTATCTCCAATACTACAACTTGATAATTAGAAGGATTAACTCCACCTTTAGAATCTTCAGTTGTATACGGTAATGGAAGACTTGGTAATTTCAGTTTACCTTTTGTTAAAGAACGACCTTTTGCTTTAACTGTTGTATGTACAGTCGAAACTCCGTATAAAGTAAAATAACGATTACGAGCTATTGTAGGTTTTTCACTACCAACACCAGTTTTAACAATTTCATCTACTTGTTCAGCAGCATCAATATCAGGTAAACTCTTCCAACTCGGACTTATAATCTTACTAATACTTTCAGATTTATAAGGAATTTTATGAGCATTTTGATTAGTAGAACCTACAGGATAAGCTTCAACATCATAATTGTTAGCTTTCCAAGGAATATGATGTATATTTACAAGGTCACCTTTATAATCATAATATCCAGCATAAAGAACATAAACTTCACCACTCTTAAAATAACGTCGAGTACTATTAATATAAGAAGAACTTGGATTCCAACTTAATTGAACATCAAGATTGTTCTTTGTAAACTCTTTAAGTTCACTATCAAGTTTACTATAATCAAGAGTTTTTACATTACCTCGAATAAGTCTATTATTGAAATTAACAAGAGTATTATCTCGAATATATGATATATTTTTAATAAAAATATCATCAAGGCTTATAGTAGATAAATATGAAACATCACTTACAATATGAGTAGTACTTACACCATTAATTGAAATATCATTAGTTTCATATGATAATTGAGCTTCGTCAGTAATATAAACAATAGCAAACCTACAATGTTTATATTTAATACCACTATTTCTAAAACTAATAGTAATATTTTTATTGATTTCGATACCTAACGCATAATCTTCTTCATAATTACCACAAACAATAAGTGATGTACTCAAAGGAGAATAGTTTGTATAAGTACCATCATCAAGACGATATTTGATTGCTATTTGATAAGCACCAGTTTTAAGATTACCACCGTCTTTAACTTCTAATTGAAGTTCAGGATAAGTAACATTTGGAATAAGATTAAACGAATCAACTTCATTAACAGTGATGTCATATCCTATCGAAGTATCATCTCCATTGTTACCATCATAAAACGGGTCAGTCATATTAATAATTCTTGTTTCATTTGCTGATTCATCAGTTCCCTCAGTAAATGTAACAATCAAATTTTCTTTATAATTATATATATAATCTCCATGAATTGGTCTATCAATACTGAATCCAAATGCACCCGATGTACTATACAAACAACGTTTTACAGTTGGGTTATTATCATCAAGATTAAGATATATAATAGCGTCGTTAGTTTGTAAATCAGATTTATCTGCATTATTCCAGTATTCTACAACGCAAAAAAGTACAACACCAACATTAGTTGGAATTGTACCTATAATATTATATTTGTGATTATCGGCATCACTATAAATATAAGGAATGATATGCCGATTTGTCGGATGATTTTCAAGAATATCATCTAATTCACCTATGAAATCAAATCCTCTTTCATTAAAATAACTTTGACCTTTATTATCAATAGTTATATTTTTAGCATATCGTAAAGATTTATCTTGTGCAATATGAGGTGAATTATCTAAATCAAGACCTAAAACTTTCATAGTTTCTATTATTCTAATGTACGAAGAATAGTAGCAATATTCTCTCGACGGTCGTTACTAAATTTATTACAAGAAACTCGAACTTGTATTCTCATTCTATCGAGTTCTATTGCAGGATTTGTATAAGGATTGTTTGCTGTAAGACTTATAACCGGATGTTTATAACCTCTTAATAACATTTGTTTAAGAACATAAAGTTTAAGATATTTTTTAAGAGGGCCGTTATTATAAATAAGAGGAACATCCATATTTATAATACTATCATAAACAACTGGTAAAGCTCGATATCTTAAATGAATAGTTCCATAATCAACGTTAGTATGAATCCAGTTATTACTAATATAATAATAAGGTTGCTCTTTATCAACAGGAGCATGATTAAAACTATCGTTTTTATCACCGGGACTTGTTATATCTGCATTTGGAATACCGGGATAAGGAGTATATGTCGGAACAGTTGTTACTTTTTCAGTAATAGTATCTTTGTTAAACTCAGCTGAATTTTTAAGAACAGCTTTTTTATTATTTATAATGACATCAATTACACCTCGGAAATCCCACGGTAATTGGCAACGATGGTCATCAAATTCAATATCTTTTTCTACATTAGCATAAGCCTGAATAAATTTAAGTTCTTCCAAAGCATTTGCAACCCAAATAGGAAAACGACTTACAAAGTCATCACTTTGTATATTATAATCGTTATACATATCTGGAATTAATGTAGCACTACTAATGAATATATTATTATCAATCATAAAGCATTATTTTGTTTAGGAAGATTATTTCGATATAGTTTAATAGCTTCGTCAGGATGATTAAAACAAATTGCAAGAATTTTATTGAAACAATTAAGTCTTCGATTTGTTGCAATTTCATCGACAGTTTTACCTTTCATTGCAAAAGGTGTTCTATCAATAGTTTTTTCACCATTTTCATAAGCACTACTTGTGTGACCAAATTTGAATTTGTAATAAACACTTTGCGGTATTCGACCTTTGACTTTATGATATACAGCTTTTATACACCAGTCATAATCATAATATATGAAATAAGGAATACCATTTGGATTATCAGCAGTTCGTATATTAATACCTTGTTCTAATAATTTCTTTTTTAAGTCTTTTGTAGCACCCCAATCGACAACACTACATACATCTCCTGGCATTGTCTTTTTATAGTAAACATAAACGTAACCTACGGAACTACCAAAAGAATAATTATTACCTTTGCATAGTAAATTAGCTATCTCATTATTAACTTCATCTTGCATATAAGTATACATTTCAGAAGGTAATTCTTTAAGAGCAGCAAGAGTTTCTATATCATTATCAAGTTTATCAAGACGTTCATAAACTAAGTAATTATAACTACGAATATAACTCATTAGTTTAGTACCAAGTAGAGCATCTTGTTTCTTATTAAAATAAATCTTACTACGATTATCAATATCGAATACTACTGAAACATCAACACCGGCTTCTTGATATTTAGCAAGATTATCTTTGATATTATAAATACAATCGTTGCGTCGTTCATAAGCAAGATGTAATTGTTTAATTAAAGAATTAAGTTGTATTTGAACTTCTTTAACGAAATCTCTCCAATAATATTCGTTATCAACCATAATGATAGAAACATGATGTTAATCTTGACTATTACCACGTTGAGCAATAGTAGGATTATTATTATTTGTTTTAATATCCAAATCTTGAGGATAAATACCAAATTCAGTTTTAAGTATTTCTTGAATTATACCTTCAAGCATATCATTAGGTAAAGGTAATTCAATATCTTGACCATCTTCATTCTTAAAAAACGAAAGAACTTCATCAGGATTTTCAAATATACCTGTAATCATTACTTCATTAATTGGTCGTCTATCATCAATATCTTTTGTACCAACTTTTTCAGCAATAATTATATGACCGTTTAATATAATATAAGCTCGTGGATACCCGGTGGGAGAGCAGGTTGGACGCCCACTTTGACGTAGTTTAAGAGATGTAATAGAACTCTCATACATATATCCATTACCAACAGTATCACCTACAAACGCAAAAGGCGCATCACTTTGTATGCGCACTGGTGTAGGAACTTTGTACTTTGTTCCTAACAATCTAATTTTATTAGCAACTCGATATTCAGTAGGAAGAATATCACTATATTTCAACTCTTCAACAGGAGCAATAAAAGTAAGTTTAAGAATATCATCTATTCCATTTTTCTCAACGCTTTGTCGGATACGATTTGCAAACATAGTTTTAATCATATCCTTAACACGTTCTTTAAGTTCGTGATTATTAGGTTGATTAACCATGTTTGCAATACGAGCTGCATATTGATTAAGTGTTCCCATATCTTACTTATTTAGATTCAAAAGATTAGCAATAGTATTTTGTTTTTTCCAAATATATTTTTCATCATCAGGATTAAATCCTTCTACGATATTATATTCAAGAGAAATAAAACCAATAGGTGTTTCTTTAATAGGGTCTTTAATAAGAAAAGTATAAGCAGACTTCATACCTCTACTTTCAAGTTCATCTTTATAACATCTATCTTGAAACTTATGTTTACTAACATCATTACAATAATGACGATTTCTAACAAGAAGATTATGAAATAAATAAGGAAAATTATTAACAAGAACATCCTTAAAAGATTTCTTATAAGATACTATACAACAATCATAATCTTCACCAACAACAGTGTATTTATCCATTTCTACACCATTAATGAAATGACCGCCATTATGAAAATAAGCAATATAAACAGCATTAGCGTGAATAGTATCTCGAATAGAAGCACATATCTTATCAAGTTCTATATAACAATTACTTTTTTCAATAGTAAGTTTTTGTTCTTTACGTTTAGGAAATAACCATTCTTTTAGATAAATACCAGCAATCGTACTTATGGATGTTATTATAGCTACTATAATAGCTGTATAATCGAACATAGATAGGCATATAAGAGGATTAATATTAATAGGTATATTATATTGGGCTACTAACAAATATACGTTAAAATAGTCGATTTCCCACCATATTCACTATAAAAAAGAGGTGCTACATTAGTAACACCTCTCACCATTTCAATTCAATCTTTAACAATATAAATTGTTATATTACTAACAATTTATTTCTTTACTTTCTTACCAGTGGTCTTTTTACCACCTTTCTTTCCACCACATGCCATAGTAGTAATTATCTTAATTAATTAATGATTTTGTTTATAATCAGCACCAATCTTTTTTAGAATCGGTTTGAATATCCAACTCCAAGCAACTGGTGCAAGAATAGCAGAATTAATAAGAATTGTAGTATTCTCATATCCACCTGCTACATATCCTGCGGCAATAGCAAAACAACTAATTAACATAACCAGTCGTTTAGTCCATGTACCAACAGATTTATCACCATTAATATCATCTATTACTTTAATGAGTATGTATGTTAAAACATTCACACAAAGCATAAATGATAAATCGAAATGAGTACTGAATAACTCAACGAAATGTTCTACGAGTTGTTCCATTTACCATTCATCAATTTCATCGACCACCATATTTCTTATTTGGAATATATTTTAAGAAACTAAAAGGAAACAATTTCTTTCTAAAATCTTTATCAAATTCTAAACTTCTTGATTCACTTTCAAAACAAATATCTTTATAAGCTCGGTTATAAGGAGGTAATATAATTTCAATTATCCAACTAACAACATAAGCTAATAAAGGAAATATTGCAGTACCAAGTAACCACCACCAAGAAACATTTGTAGTAAGACTTAATATGATACTAACCAAAAAGCTTGTAGCAAAAAGAGTAATTTGCTGATAACTATGAACAGTTTCATGTCGTTCAACAGTTTCAGTAATTTTATCTTTATATTCAGTTCGTATAATTAACCACCATAATATTGTCATACATAAATACCCTTTGAACGGTAGGAATTTACAATAAATTTTAATCATAATTTATAATAAATTAATCTTGTAAATTAGGTTCTGATGTATTACTATTAAGGTTAGCTTTTGCAAAAGAAACAATATCACCAAAAGTTTTAGAACCTGTATAATAAGGCATATTACCTAAAATTTTAGCAGCAAGTGAAAACCATGTAATCTTAGGTCTAAATTGACCATTAACAACCATATATTCAGTTTGTTTTAACAAACCTACTGTTGCCATAATTTAATTGACTATTTTTGTATTACGAATAAATTAATCATAGATTGTACTTGATTTAAGATTAAATAGATTATTTATAACAACTAAAAGTCAAACTTAATTTAACTTTTAATTTCTACCGTTAATATCTTTCATATATTTATTAATAAAATTCAACAGTTGTGTAGTTTTTAAATCTGTTGAATCTAAAATACCATATAATTCTTTTTTATAATCATTCACATTTGCAATAGAAGTAAGAATGTAATTATATGCAATTATAGCACCACCTGATACACCTATTTTAATAGCTTCAGAAACAATAGGGACTGTATCATTTTCAGCAGCATAAACTACTTTAAAATAAGCTCTTGTAGAACCATCAGTTGTTATAAAAAAGTGTTCTTCTACAAGGTCATTTCTAATAACTCGATGTGTATTGGATAAATGATACCAACCAACCCAATTCCACTTAGCAGTTAAAGGAATTGCTCCTACAAGTTCTGCATCATTAGCTGAATATAATTCACCACCATTTTGTAACATTTTAGTCATTAATTCTGATGTAAGAATAGTATATTTAACAGGTGGAGTATTACCATATTCAGAAGGTGAACCAGTATTACAATGTACAATTATATAAGGTAAATATGTAGCATTTGTTGCATCATAAAAACCTATAAATAAATAAGATGCTTTACCACCAATAGTAACAAATCTATAACCAAGTACATTAGCATAATCAGGGTTGCTAAAACTTAAAGTATTGTCCCCTCCCCCTGTTAACTCACTATTTGGAATCTTACTTATCAAATTTTCAAAGTCAGCTTGTGTAGGAATAGCTCCAGTTTTGAATAGAGCTTTAATTTGTGCAAGTGTCATTTCTCTAAAATTATTAGAAATTAAATAAATTTGTATAATAGTTTAATCTCTAATAATAATTAGAGATTAAAGAAGTTTTTTATACCAAGTGCCATTACGTAATCTATCAACAATAACATTATCTGGATAACTAAATTCAACAACATTATTACCTTGAACCATTAAATGTTGATATGTACTACCAGCGCCACCTTCGATAGTACATTCAAGTGCATAACCTATTACCCATTTATTATTGTAAAATGCAGGATAAACATACCAAGTAATGTATTCACTACCACTACTGTATGTTACAACTCTCGGTGCAGGAGGATTATTATTATATCTATTAAATATTTTAAACCAATCTAATGCCAAATAATTAATAGCTGCAACAACTTGGTCATCAGATGTTTCATTAAAAGTCCCACCTAATTCTTGATACATGTCCATAACTTCAGCACTTGTTAAAACGTGATAAGTTATTGTATCAGAATACTTACTTGGACTATTAGTTGGAAAATAAAATAATAAAACAGGAACATTATCACCTAAATCAGTATCCCAACAAGAAATAATTAAATAAGTATTGCTATCCCTATTATTAACAAATCTATAACCATTTACGTGAGGAGCACCGTTTTTATCACCATTACCAAGAACTAATGTTGAATCCCCCCCCCCCATCGGGAATATTCATAACACTATCTATCAAATCAGCAAAATTAGATTGAGTAGGTATTTTTCCAGTTTGGAAATATGCTTTAAGAGCCTGCTTATTTATTTTAGTCATAACTTAAACAAATTTAGTTAGAAATTTCTTAATGCTTGCAAATATACTAACATCTTCATCAGATGCAGTTTCAGAGGTTTCATTAATAGACATATGTTCAACAGTTCCTGTATTACCACCTACTCTAAAAATAGGATGACTTGTTCCATCACCTTGTATCTGTATATACCCAACACCATTCCGGGCCAGCTACTTGTGTAACATTTACTGACTTTGAAGTAGCACCAGAATAACTTGCAGTTACAGTAGCAGTTTTTGCTCCAATAGGATTATTAGCTGCTGTTAGTTTATTACCATTTAATGTAAAACCTCCCGGATTAGTTGTTAAAGCTAATGTAGGAGTTGCACTTTCAGTTGTTGCTGTTCCAGTTGAACCTGATGTATAAATAGGAGTTTTAGAACGAGTACAACTTGAAGTAATAGTAGAAGTTCCACCTAATGCATTAATAATTATAGGCTTTGCCGAAATAGCAATATTCCAACTACCGTAATTATAAGATTCAATTTTGTTAGCCGCTTGATAAATATATATTGTTCCACTTGCAGATTTACCATTAGCCGACCAAGTAACAGCTTGACTTTTAACAGTAGTTTGAGCTGAAACAGTTGTACCCTTCGAAGAAGCAGTAGCAGTAATGGAAGATACATTCGGAACAACATTAGCAGTTCCACTTGAAGCAGCTTCAGTAGTAACATCTTTTGTAGCACCAGATGTATATTCGTAAGTAGTAATTGTAGCAGATTTATTCCAAGTTTGACTACCATTTCCGGCAGTTGCAGTAGCAGAACCTCCAGATGCAGGAATAGTTTTATTTGAAATAGTACCAGCTACAATATTACCGTAAGTATAAATTCCACCAGATATAGACTTAACACTTTCAAGATTTTTCTCTTGATATAAATAATATGTTGTCTTTTTAGAACCCCAAGTTACTTTAATAGAAGCCTCTCTATCTTTTGAATAAACAGTTGTTCCAGCAGAAGGACAAGTCCATGTATGTTTTGCAGAATCCCATGTACCAAGAGTAACATTACCAAAGGTACATTCATCACTAACATTAGTTTCAGAACTATCTCCGCTGGTATAATCATATATAGCAAAAGTATAAACCCAAACCGTACCACCGTCAGCTTTAACAGTATTTTGTCCAGTTGAAGGATTAGAACTTGTATATCTATTAGTTGTTTCTCGTAATGTTTGAGAATTAGCTTCTTGTTTAATAACAATATTTGCAGAAACAGTTTGACCATCGAACGTATTAGAGAACTTGCCAGTTACAGTAATACTCCGTTCAGTTCCTACAATAGTAGTTCGATTGCTTGCAGTAACCTTAGTACCAGATATAGAAAATCCAGTAGCACTTCCTGATAGAACTGGTGTAACATTATCTGTACTAACTAAATTACCATTACGATATGTTTTAAGTACAGCTGTAATATTTGCAGTTCCACCTTTTGCGGCAATTTCAATATTATCACTACTTAATATTAAATCATATGTATAAACAGATGCTTCTTGTTCAACAGTAAGAATAACTTGTTTACTGGAATCTTTTTTACACTTTCCAATAAACTGCATACTTCTCTTAGAAGTACCTTTTTGAACAGGTGATGAAATTTTAACAGTCTGATTTCCTTGAAAAGAGGGAGATTCAATACTAATTGAATCTCCACTCTCGTCATTCCATTTATTAGTGATAACACTCATAAATAATTAATTAATTTATTCAGCAGGCTCAAACGTCCATTCGTCATTAGACAGAACCTGAAGCGTTTGTGCACCACCACCCTTCGGAATAGTAACAGTTGTAGTAGTTGTACCCTGCGAATTGAGATACAGATAGCTGTCACCAAGAGCCTGAGTAATAGTAATAGTTTTAACAACAGTCGAACCCTCACCCTTGATTTCAAGAGTTGCAGAACGAGCTGTGATAGTTTCATTCTTCGGTACAACAACAGTAACATCATAAGTATATTCTCCAGTAGCACCGGGGTCACCAGCAATAGCAGTACCAGATGTAGCTGTTGTACTACTATTAACCTTAAATGATGTTACATTTGCAATACCGAAGTTAGTTTTCCATGTAAACGTAAGAAGTTTCGAGTTAGACTTACCAGTTACATGAATTGTTTCACCACCTTTAGCAACATTAATAGTTAAACCATTGGGAGTGATAAATTCGTCAGCAGCCTTTTCAATAACTATGACTCTAACTGTGTTAGTCTTTCCGACAATCTTACCGGAAATTGCAGTGCTTCTATCTGTACGACCAGTATAAGGATTCGCAGAATTAATCTTAATCTGTGCATTTCCAGTACCAGTTTTAGGAACCCAAGATAAATAACTCGGAATAGTTGCCATTGTTTTTTTTTTGGTTGATTAACTATAATAACAAACTAATTACCAAATTCCCATTCAGCTGTATCACTTGCGAAAACAGTTATGGTATCATGATAATTATTATCTTTATTTAGAATAACAAGAGTTTTATCAACAGCTAATTCTACAACAGGTTCATCTATTGGCCAAACTTTTTTACCATTAAGCCACATATCAAGAACCTGCCGACGATTACCATTAAGCATTACGACAGCTTCCGTAGCTCGTTCAAGAAGATTAAGTTGTGCCATAGTTGTAGAATTTTATTAACTTTGTGGTGTTTCAAGAGCAGTCACACGACTTTCCAAAGAAGTATAATTACTCTCTAATGTACTTACTTTACCACTTAAAGTAGTAACAGTTTCTTGTAATGTATTAACAGTACCTTCAAGAATTTCTACTTTTGTTTGTAATTCTTGAACAGTTGAAGATTCAGCCTTAGTGGCTAAACCTTCAACTACAAAAGTAATTAACTTCTGAAAAGCACCAGTTTTCGGAGGCCAGTTTAAGGCACAAAATACTTTACGAATTACTGATTCTTTCATATCATTAAACCGTTAATTAGATTCGACATCACCAACCCTAAATATAGGATGTTCAATACCATTACCTTCTATTTGCATATAGTCAATACCATCATTTTCAAATACTGGTTCAGGTACTAATTCAATAGTTGTAACACTATGATTTGCAAGATTATCATAACTTTGATTGTATTCAACGTAACCATTACGTCTAACCAAAATTACAACCTTTGAATCATAAGTACCACTAATATGAGCTATACCTTGATAATCAGTAACGATAGTTTTAACAGAAGAACTAAACCAACAACTAATACCTGTGGTAATAGGAGCTTTAGTAACAGAATCTACAAATTTAAGAGCTATATAATCTTGACCTTCTTTCGGATGTAAATCAATATAATTGACAACAGCTTCAGAAGGTTTAGCTGCAATAAACGATGCAGGTTCAGTAGCTTCATAACGAGTATCACCTAAAGTCTTATAATTACGTTCGAAACCAATCGGATTAGCTTCACTAACATAACCATCTTCTGATGAATCACAGTTACCTATTATTTTACCAGTTTCATCATAAATGGTATTAGTAATCATGCAACCAGTTAAAGCATCTCGTGTACGAACTTTAATAAGGCCGTTATTATTACGAAGACATAATATCTCAACTGTTTTATCAGTATCAAATACTACTTCTTCACTACCAATATTATACCAATCAGAAGATAACGGTAAAGCATAATAAGTTGTAACATTACCTTTATTCTTTGTGATTACCAAAGGTTCATCAGGTCTGGTTGTACCAACAATAGTTCCAGTACTTGATATTTCTTTAATATCAGCAGCTAAATAAAGTTTATTACTATCATAAATTTCATAAGCCTTGATGGTTACAGAAACCTCTTCGGGTTCAGGCGGTAACTCTTCAAGTACAATAGTAACACTATGTTCACCAGTAGAATTAATCGTACCAGTTCCAGTGTTAGTTATATAACCAGTTTTAGAAGCTCGGAAATCAACACTTGTTCCAACTGGAGCTGTAACAGCATCAGATTTGCCAGCAGTCGATTCATCATTATTAAGAGGTTTCCAATCGCTTTCAGTACTGAGTTTATACTTAAACGTAACACCGTCTAAAGCAGTAGATTCAGTATTTACAGCAGTTGCATAGATAGTACCAGATTGAACTGGAACTTTATCCATTTCAACAGTAATTTCTGCGGTAGGAATTGCATAAGTTACCAGTTGTTCAACCTCTATATAACCCGACGAAACAAACCTCAAAATTCGGCTCGTATTGACATCTCCGGTGAGTTGTAGCGGCGTATCTTTTGTTACTTGACCTAATATACCACCCGTGTCCTTATCATAGACATATGCGGCTATTTTGGCCTTTGTTTCGCTATCGACCACCGTAAGACTTACAGCACCTTGTTCAACTGGTAAAGCTGTAAGAGTAATATCACGAATTATATTCTCATCCAACGTAATACACTCTTCGTAAGTTTCATATCCACTTGCACCAACTTGAATTAAAATATCACGCGGGTCATAAGTTTCATATGTAAGAGTACCAGTACCTTGAGCAATAACTACATTAGAAGATTTATTAGTAAATATAATTAAAGCATTATCAGGAGTTGCATTTACAGTTAATGTCTTTTTAGTTTTAGGTGTAAGAACAACGTTAATTGTCGTATCTTCAACACCTACATCGACATAAACATCTTTTGTAATGTAATTCTCTTTTTCTACAATATAATGTAAACGACTTTGAATTAAACATTCAAGACTTGCACTACCAATACTTGCTGATTCTTTACCTTCCGAATTAATCATTCGTATAGTAGAATCAAATGGAATAGCTTCAATCTTAATTGTTATATAATCTTCTTCATTTCGAGGAATACGAATCCAAAGTGTACCATCTTTAAACGTAGTAGGAATCTCACTTGTAACTTCAATTTGATTAATACTGTTGCTACGAACATGATTATTATGTTCTACAACAATACCATAAATCTCATTAATAGCATCTACAATACGTTTGTTATCAGTAACAAGTTCTTCAGAAGTTTTATCTTGCTTATTAATAAGCAAACCTTGAAGTTCTTGAGCTTTTTGTTTTAATTTCTCAATATCACTTGCGGCTGTTGGTAAACCAACTTGTGCGGCAGTAACTCTATGAGGATTATCATAATTACGAATATGAGCCTTGAAATTATCTTTGTCATTCTCGTAATCTTCTTTATCAAGTTTCTTGTTTATAGCAGCCCAAACATCTTGAAACTTTTTATTAACTTCTGTAACATGATTGTTAATCCAAACATTCAACTGTTTGAACCAACCTTTAACCCTATTTTCAAGAGCATCAATGTACTCTTTTTGAGGTCGAGATACAGGTTTATCCATATCGGCAGTGTTATCAACATTGCCAAGACCAACTTGTTCTTTTGTTACCTCATGAGGATTAAACTTATTATTAATATGTTCAAATAAAAGTTTTGTAAGTTGTTCAATAGGATTTAAGTCCTCAGCTGTAAGCTCACGAACATATACTTGAACATCAAGAATCTCATTAACAGCATCATTAAAATCAAAATTGGTCTTTACATTCGTTCGATAAATCCACCAAGATTTACCTTCATGAACATAAATACCAGTAAGAGTAAATATCTGATTACTTATGATACCTTGTACTGTAATTGTATGTATAGAACGAACAATCGGTACAAGTATATAAAGATATTGTTGAGTTGATTTAACCCACGGAACTTTATATTCATAATGTCCTACATCAATATTTCGAGATTCAAACTCGGTAATCTTTGCAGAACTAATATCAGATTTTTCAGTTAGCTTAAATAGAGCACTATTATCGTAAGCAGTTACATTAGTTAAGTCTATTTCAATCCTCTCCTTTGTCCTATATAAATATAGGTGGCCGTTCTTTCGATAGTACATATATAATGTAGGAACTGTTTTAACACCAGCACCTTCACCATCTATTGTACCAATATATTCTCCGGTTTGGCCATTATAAACACTCGGATATACACCATCTTCAAGTACACCGAGCGCTACAACATTTCGAAGATTAATTACTGCCATACCAAGAACAATAACGAAATAAATACTCCAACTACAAAGTTAATAATAATAGGATGAATTTTAAGACCAGTTATTGCTTTCTTTCTTGCAGCTTGAATACCACAAGTAATGATTTGATAAGCTAATGTAATCCATAAACTCATAAACCAAGTAGCAACAGTAGCCTTAAATAAAATACCTACGACAGTAGCAATGACGAAACCAATAATAATATCGTCTTTATGTTCTGAATAATAACCACTTAAAAAAGTAATTATTTTATTCCATATTTTCTTTATCATAATACTAATCGTATTTATTGTTATATGACGATTAATAATAATAATGGTGCAACTTGTATGGCTCGGCCTGCGGCCTCGCTCCCCGGTGGGGCAGGAGGTTGCACGCCCACTTGTCACATAACATTAGCATCATTAAGAGAATAACTCCTAACACCACAATTAATAGCATTAGGAGTTATCCTTGTGGTTACATTTTTAACAAATCAATTTCTTACTTAATGAGTGCCAATACCCCTTCAAGTGCAGTAATTGCAGAAGTTTTAGTATTGTCAATAGCAATAAATTGAGTAACCTGTAAACCCTCTGTATGTAAATTAAAGGGATGTGTGAAATCAGCACGAGAAGTAATTACATAAGTGTCATACATAACACCCTCGGTAGCTGTAAAAATATCACCATAAACACGGTCATATTCCTTGAAATTAGGATTATAACCTACACCAGCAACATCTGCTTCTTTCTCAAGTTTAGCAACTTGGTCATAAGTACCAACCGGAGTTTGATTCTCAGTACCCTCTTCAAGCGTAGCACGAAGAATACCATCAAACGTCACATAATACTCAAAACCTGCGGCGCCAGTGAACGTAACACTTGCTTCGGTGAAATCATCAATCACAATGCTATTAGCACCAAAACGAGCATTAATCTTAGTTAAAGTCTTTTCAACTTCAACTTTCAGACGAGCAATAATATCAGCACTTGCTTCGTCAATTCCGTTGATAGTTACGCTAGCATTGTAAACTTCCAGAGGATAACCACCAAAAGAATTAATAGGCTTGCACGAGATGATAACCTCAGCATCGAAACCTTGATAACCAATACCACGATTAGCTACGAGATTCGTAAACTTATACGTTTTACCAGCAGGAGCAAGATACTTTTCCTTATGTTGCTTCGACCACTTAGGATTAATCCAAACGCCGCGTTTAACCTTGCCATCACCAAGACCAAGAACAAACTGCAACATCTCATCATCCTTGACATCCGAAGCAGCTGCAACGACTTTACCAGCCGAATTAAGAAGAACAGCTTGTCCGCGAGTCAGCTTGCTAACATCATTATCAGCAAGTGTTGTCAGAAAATCATTTGCGACAATTACACTTTTCATTTTCTATTCTAAATTTGATTGTTGTTTAACAGCACTAAAACTGTCATCTTTAAGAACAAGAAGAATATCGCTAACTACACTATCTATGAAATCAGGTGTAACTTCCATATCTGACATTTGGTTAATATCAATATTAAAAAGACGTGGCTTCTTAATATATGAAATCTTAACCGCATCAACACAAAAATCATCACCGTAATAAACAAACAGCCTATCATCAACAAGCTCACTTATTGGATTAAGATGTCTGTTTTTATTACCATAGAAGTTATTTAGAGTAGCTCGAATATTTTCGGTAGCAATTAAATCATTTTCAGAAAACTTATTTCCTATATTTACGAACTCGTCATAAGTAGTATTATAAGTAATAACAGGAATGTCTGTATCATTAACTTTCAATGCAATTTCATCTTTTGCATTAGAAGTAATAATAATACAATCTTTATAATAACGACCAATCAGATTCTCCCAATAAACATTATATTCATTAGAAAGAGCTTGACGTAATCTATCACAAGTCAAACCTGCGATTTCATACAAATCAATCTTATCTGAATCACTATCATAAAGAGAAAGAATATCTGAAATATCAATCTCATTCCCATTAACAATAATTTGTCCATTAAATTCATCACCAGTTAAAGCGATTTTAGACAAATCAATTAGATGATAATATAAATTCTTAACTTCATCATCAGGATAAACTTCATGTAAATTCTCAACAAGTCGAGCTTTGCCATAAGTTAATCGAGAAGTAGAAGAAATAAGTTTTAGATAATCACCGGGAAGAATAACGAAAGCTCTATTTGGATAATCCGCATCTTGCTTATCACGTTTAAGTTTAAGCCACGGTGTTTCACGTTTTAATGATTGAATATCATCTACACGTTTTTTACTATCTTCAAGACCTTCGCCTTTATAATTAGTTTTCCTATTTGATTTAGTTTGTATATATTTAACGGCAGCTCGATTCAGCATCATATCAATAAACTGAGGAGCAATACTCCGATGTCTATTAGATGTTATCTGCTGTATTCGTTGCTCTATTTCGATATGTAACTCTTTTACCGTTTCATACATGACTAACCTTTCAAACTACGATACTTCGCGTTCCACTCGGCAACAATACCTTTATTGTTATCATTTGAGAAATACGAGATAGCATCATTAATATTATTACCAATAACATTTTCCGGATTAGAAGCATCGACAATGATAGAACTATTCGGAAGTTGTCGAATAATATTCATCCAAAGATAAATAGTAATTTTAGCTTTCATCTCCAGATGTTTATCATCAACAATACTAATAAACTTCTGCGGGTCATTGTCAATAAGTTCAAGAAGAACAGATTGCTTATCATCGGCAGTCATTGCCATAAATTCCGAATAATCACCTACGCTACCTGTCGATACAACAACATTGTTGATAAGTGCGCTATTCGGATTATTAATAAGTTCTGTATATTTCTTGAGAGCATCAGTGCGAAGTTTCGTCCGAGCAGCTTTGAGTGCTTTACGCTCACTATCCGAAGTAAGATAAAATTGAATATTGACGCTCTTATTAATGTCTTCAACCTTATTAGCAACTTTGCTACTTAAAAGGCAATATCTCCAACTAATATAATCGGGAATATTAACAAAAGTAACATACTTATAAAGTTCCGTTTCATCAAGTTCCTTAATCCGTTTCAGAACAATAGCTTCAAGTTCTGAACCAGTTTCATTCTTAATCTTATCAGCTTTTTTAAGTTTACCAATAAGTTCGTCGATATTACTTTTCAGAGCAGGATTACCTAAATCTAAAACGTAAGAAGTATCGAACTCTAAGCCATGAACAGGAATCTCAAGAAGAAAATCATTTAAGTATGTAGTGATTCGTTCTTGCCAAGAACTATCAATAGGAGATACACCAACAACAGTAGGAAGAAGAACTCGCATTTCCTCACTACGGCTCAGCAATTCATTAACAGGACGAATAGCAGAACCAAGACGAAGAAAGTCAGTTTTGAAAGCATCTTTATTCCGAAGTTCAAAAGAAGAAGGATTGTTCCTCCATTCAATACGAACTGAACGATTAACTTTAATCATATTTTTAACATTTTAAGTTATTCAATCTTTTATATGTTAATGAGTAGTAATAACCTTTCGATTATTACTACTCAAATTGGGTGTTTAGTTCAGAGCTAAATCAAGCCAGAACGAAGTAGTAGGATTATCAATATTGATACCCTGCGAACCAAGAACTTCATAAGAAGCAATATCCTTCGTATCCGACAGTTGAGTACCACTTGCAAGTCCCCACGAAGCAGGCAGTTCAGCCATACCTTTATAGACACCTACTTTATACTCACGACCCTCTTCACAAACAAACTTAATATTACGCTCACCATTCGAACCCATAGTATGGTCAAGGAATACAGCACTATAAGAAGTAATAGGCAGACCTTGATACATATTACCGGCTTCACGGTCACGACGAGCACGAATACCGTGGTCAAACATATCAACAATCTTGACAGTAAGAATCTTACCATTAAACATCTTATAACGGTTAAAATACTTACCATAAGACATCATTTCACCATCGCTCTTAATCTCGTTATCACCAAGAGTTACAAAGTAATTCTTAAGACGAGCATCATAGTAAATAGCATCATTGAACATTCGTGCAAAACCTTTACCGCAATAAAGAACAAGTTCCTCAACGGTAGAGTCAATACGATTGTCAAAGATACGAGTGATGATACGGTCGAAACGATTAAGTGTCAGAACAGAATACGTTTCATAATTACCAACGGCTTTGAGAATATCAAGAACACCAGCACCACGAGGAATTGCCTCACCAGTCTTTTCATCCTTTAAGTGGATAATACCATTCGAATCGCGGTTGTATTCCGAGAACCATAAGTCCTCTTCGAGCATCTCGCGTCGCATGATTTCCCACATCTTCATCTCATAAGGCATCCAAAGACTACGCTCACCACCGGATGCAGTATCAAAGGCAATATTAACAACCTTATTACCCATGTTACCAGCAATCTCTTTCGAGAAACGGTAGTAACCATACTGGTTAGTTGCCTTGCTGAACGACTGGTTATTCGAGCGGTTTCCGTCAGACTTGCTACCCGGAATAGTCGAAGCACCTAATGCCCAAATAGCACCACTAATGAAGTCTTTTGCAACAGCATCAGCCGAGATAGGAGCACCCGACATATTGGTAAAACGATAAACGTATCCACCAGTCGAAGTAGCAATACCCTCATTCTGAATACGCCATTGCATACCCGAAGGAGCAATAGCCGTGTGCTGATAAATAAACCAATTATCCTCCATTTCAACCTCAACAGTTCCGTAAGGCTGAATAGTAGTTTTATCAGATACCAGCTTTTTCAGACGAGAAGTAACACGCTGACGAGGAGCAATTTCCCAAGTATATTGAGTATCACCACCATTCAGCTTAACTTTTGTTGTAACAGCACCTTGACCCTCAGTAAGAGTAAGAAGAGGATACTTGTCACTATCCTTACCCCAAAGATAAGTAAGATTACGATTAAGTTTAACAGGGTCAATCAAATCAAAATTCAGAAGCATATTAGCATCTGTATATTGATTCGAGTCAAATTTCACAGTTCCAATTTCACGCATTGTAAATTAGATTTTTGGTTAAATTATTATTATAAGGCAAGAACATTTGCTTTATTTAATAGGTAAAACAATTTTATCATCCTTTGCAGTCTTTTGAACTCTGGGATTACCATTGTTTTTACCAGTCTTACTTGCTAATGAACGAAGACGTTTAACTTCTTTTTTAGCAAGTTCGGCTTTAATCAGTTGGTCAACTCCACCATCAAGATTCATAATAAATCGCATAGCCAATTCAGCAGGATTAGAAAGACGATTAATCTCATCAATCTGTGCTTGACTATAAACCATTCCATTAATCTCTTGAACAGGACGAGAGAAATAATCAAATAACTCTTGACGAGAAACAAGTTTCTCACCATCAGTTGTCTTAATTCTCAGACCTTCTTTCGGAAGGGCGTATTCTCCAATCTGACCTTTAACAACAATTAAATCATAAAGACTACCCGGTGCATTATGAACTTTGACAGTACCGTCATCTTCATAAGAAACACCAAAGTATTTAATTTCCTTTTCAAGTTCAGCCTGTATTTCTTTGGCCTCACGTTCACGAATTGCTTTAATCTCACTCTCTTGAGTTTTACGCAACCAGTTAAGACTTTCAGTTGCATCATCTTTAAGAGTATTATTTGCTTTTGCAAACTCAACAATTCGTTTGGCACGTTCCGGGGAAGTACCTTTTTGAATTTCAGCTTTATAGATTAAATCAGCAAGTAAGTTATCATCATCTTTGATTTCAACTTTGCTATAATCTACATTTGCCGAATAACCTTCGATTGTACCGAACTTACTCTTATATTCAACAAGAGCTGCAATATCAGGATTGTTAGCTAAAAACTCATTAAAACCTTTTGCAAAACCCTCTCGTTCACCAAGAGCTTTTACAGCAGCTTCACGTTTAGCAAAACCCTCAATCGTAGGTTCAAACTTAACAGGTTCACCTTTCTCATCTTTAATAACAATGCCACTGGCTTTTGAAATAGCTTCGATATAATCACCGTCTAATTCATTAGCACCTTCATCAGGCATTGCATCAATCTGTTCTTTTGTAAACTTAATTTCACCGTTATCATCTACGGCGTTTCCGTTATCATCAAGTGTGTAAAGAGTACCATCAATTTCTACTTGTTCCGGTTCAGTTTTTTCTTCGCCATTACCAGTAGAACCACCCTTATCACCTTCTTCTTCAGCTTTCTTACGAGCAGCTTCCTCTTCAGCTTTACGTCGTTCTTCAGCTTCTTGAGCTTCTTTAGCTTCCTTAGCTTTACGTTCTTCTAATTCTTTACGAAGACGTTCTTGTTTTTGCTCCTGAGTTTCATCATCAGGTATAACAACTTTTTCAACAGCCATATTAGTATTTATTTATAGTTGAATATTATTACATGAACAAAGATATACTATATATAATATATTATCAATAATTATAGTAGTATTATCTTGCAGGTTCTCTTGCTCGCCGTCGATAATTCTCGGTCATCATTGCTTTAACTCTTTTTGTAACTTTATTCTATTAACATCAGAAGCAGTGTAACCAGATTGAGCAGCCATAGCTTCATCTTTATCTATATTACCATTTCCATTGGTATCGACTTTAAGTCGCATATTCCAAATCTCTTTTTCACCTTCTTGTTTAAGAATCTCAAGATTAACATCATGTTCTCTATCAAGAGCATTTTGTTGAGCTTCAAATTCTTGTTTAGCTGCTTCACGCTGACTAACAATTTGTTCAACTTCTGCTTGAGCTTGTTGTTGAACTTGTTGCATTTGAAGTTCATAATCTCGACGAGCTTGAATAGCTTTCTTAATATTCTTAGCAATAGAAGTAATATTATTATTTTCAATAGCTTCAATAGCAACTTCCAGTTGGTCATTCTGACCTGCGCTAAAAGCAAGTTCTTTCATCATATTCAGCTTATTCTGAACATCGGCATTATTACGAATATAAATTCCAATATTACCAGAGAAATCAGAAGAACCATCAATATCAACTACAACAACTTTATTAGTTGTCGGGTCTATATAAGAACCTCGTTTACCGTCAATCCAAGCAAACTTACTGTAATCAATATTTGCAACATAATCACGTTCACGGAAGAGATTAAAACATTCAAGACTCCAAACACTTCCGGTCATTGCTTGAGAATAATTCGATTCATTAACAGCCTTACCTGCATAATCTTTAGCATCACCAAAGCGAGCATTATTCATATTAGCTGCTTCCCAAGCTTCTGCTTTCAAACCTTGCTTAAGATTATCAAGCATTTGAATATAATTCGTAATAGCACTTGTAGCTACTTCTCGAATAGATTGTAAAGCATTAGGTTGTGCATCAGAATCATCAAACGGTAAGAAACTATCTTTATTCGCAACAGCAAGACGTTCCTCGGTAGTCATGTCACTACTATCAGCGAGAATACTTTCAGGGAATAATAGCCAAGACTTAAACTTAGCTACTGCACGTTCTTGTTGTAAAGTATAAATACGATAAAGAGCAAGATAAGGTAAAACACGGAAAGGAATAGGATTACGAAGATTATCTTTATGTAAACCTACAATACCATTATAAGGTAATTTACAATCACTATAATTGTTAAATCTTTCACGTTGAACTTCGATAGGTCGCGGCTTAATATAAATACCACTATGACAACCACCTATACGCCAACCTTCCCAAACTTGATTTATCCATTCCCATTCAATTTCAATATCACCAGCGGAAGTATCAAATTCATAATTTTCGTCTACAACACTTTCAACGATATTTCCTAATAAATCTCGATGTTTAAGAATACCTTGTTTAATTTCAGTTTTCCAAACATAATGATAAATATCAATTTCTTTACCATATAATCGAGCTTCACTACGAAGTGCTTCTGCGTTAGTATGTAATATAGCTTTACGTTCAGCAAAATCTGTTTTATTGAAGATTTGAACTATGCCATCAGGAGCATCATATTTAGGAGATACAGTATAAATATCTTTAAGATAATTCATTTCTGCATCTGTAAGTTCATCACGAAATCTATCAATGATTTGAGGAATAGTCATTCGATAGACACGAAGTCCTGCGTCATCATCTTCAATATATCGTTGACCACTTTCAATACGATAATATTCGAGAGGAGATATTACTTGAAGATAAACATCACCTTTATAAACTTCTCGATAAGTATAAACCTCTTCACAAGCCCACCAATAGAAATAACATTGTTGATACTTGTCTTTCGCTTCAACGATAGTATTAATAAGTTCAAGACGTTTTTGAGTTGTAATAGTTACATCATCAATCCAATCGTTAAGAACTTCCTCAATAATATCATTAAGTTCGCCTTGTTTAATTGTCTTTTGACCAGTATTAAATCCTGCTTCATTAAGACGATTAATAATTTCTTGATTACAATAAGCCATTACTTTATCAGCAAGAACTTTATTGCGAGCAAGAGTTACAGAAGGGTCATTATTAAATACTTGATAATTAGAGAACATATTAATAAATTCTCCCATATATCGTTCTTTAATAGGAGTGAGAAAATCTACATCACGTATCTCACCATACATTACAGCTTTCTCACCAACCTTATCAATATAATTCCGAAGAACATATTCATAAGTCTTAGGGTCTACTAAACCATTAGCAGCATCAAGAAATTTCTGCGTAACAGTTTTATCATTCTGACCAATAGCAAGATTAATCCAATAATTACAATTAGGAATGTACCAAGCTTTCGTTTGTTTTGTAGCAGTACTTGCACGCTGGTCAGGCATAACAAGTGGAGTTGCTCTTAAATCACGTTCACTCATTTTAGGAATCTATTAACTTTACGACCAGTGTTATTAGTTTTACTTTTCGAGTTAGCTTCTCGTTCAAGTAAAAGGGAATCTTTACGAAATTCAAACATTGCAACGATAGCCGAACTTAATCGGTCTGCATTACGCCCAAATATAAATCTATCTAACTCTAATAAGAAACTTATATCATAAATTTGATTAAATCTATATATTGGTGTATCGTCAGACGTTTTTCCGACAATTTCGTATAAGAAATCCCGCACCATACGCATACCCTCTAACTTAATATCGCCATCACCAATGACAATACCATAACCTGTAATACGAGGGCCATCAACACTACGATTAATATAACTACTTGGGTCTTTTAATAACTTATCTCTATAACCCCATTTCTTGAAATTAGTAACAAGTTCACCAGTACCAGCCTCATAAAGAACTTTACAATTCCAACGTAAACAAGCATAAAGAACAAGTTTATCGACAGCTTCCATAGTATCAAGACGACCACAATAAGAAGCAACAAGTCGTTTACCCATGTAAGGAGTTTTGCTGTTAGTACGCATCCACACTTGAAAACTTGCAAGTGAATTTTTTGTACTAACTTCTTCTTTATTTTTATCTACACGATATGGGTCATAAGAAATAAAATAAAGACTACCATCATTTGGAATAGGAGAATAAAATTCTCTTATACAACCATGAACATCAGTCTTTGAATTATGAGGTACATCAGTTATATATTCATGGAATCTATCGGAACCAAATATAGCTCGTTCAATACATTCCTGTTTAGTAACAAATCTAACACGTCCATCATCAAGTATATACCAACCATCTTCATAAAAATGATTAGACTTATCATATTTAATAGCGTTAATATGATTAGTAAGTTCCGGACTGTGAAAAATGTTCTCTTGTGTGTTCGTAAATGCCTCATTAGGACTGTTAGCACGTTGACCTACATAAATATTATATTCACCAGCATCTTTCTCTTTTTCTGCACCACGTTTCTTGTCATAATCATCCTTCCAAGAAGCAAACAGTAAAGAATTACCATCTTCTATAAAAGGTTCATAATCCCATATCTGCGGAAAAAAGAAACCACAAACAGCATGTCTACTATTAGCATCCCAGATATTTTCCATAGGAAGCATATCATTCTTTCCGGGATTATAAAAACAATTACTAAAAGCTTCCCAGTTAGCACCTTTTGTACCACCCGTACCATATACACGAATAGTACCAATTCGCATTGCACCTGATTCACTATTAGACATCATAACATCTAATGCCTTTTGAAGATTAGGACAGTTATGAGTAATAGTAAAATCTTCTAATAATACAAGATTATCACCATCTACTTCAAATCCATAATATCTACCTCGACCAATAGGTTTAATATCAAATCGAGTTTCCAATACATTCTTTTGTAATGAAATATAATTTTCTGCTTTTTTACGATTTATTTTAGTAGGAATTAAATGACAACCAGATAAAATAAAAATTCTATAATAAGTAACACCTCTTATAATCTTTTCTGAAACAGTGGTTTTCAATCCAAGACTTCTACAAATATAAACAATATCATAAACAATTGCAGGGTCTTTTTGAGCTATTTCAAAATTATGTTTTTTAGAATCATAAGAACCATCAGTGTCAATAATACCAGCTAAAAATTCTAATCTACTTTGTTTATCAGTATAAATGTACTCTTTTGGAATATATTTATTATGAAGAACTCCCATATTAAAAAGTTCTTGTCTAAACCAATTATCCGAAGCATCTTCACATTTTACTAATGTAATTCTTTTAGCATTAGAATTAGTATCTGCAATCGAATAATCAAGATTATTATTTTTTGAATATTCTTTTAAATAATCAATTACTTCACTATCTTCATTGGTAAATCTACATATATCTTTATCTCCATCACCAATCCATAATCCAAAAACATAAGGTTCAATTTTAACATTCTTTTTATCAAAATCAATACATGTTTTTATAAGAGCATGATTATCTTTCCAGCGAGGATGTTCTTTAATCATATTTATATAATCTGGAGCAGTCATAGTAATCGGTTTACATATATTACCATAACTTTTCCTATAAATCATATAAATGTCATGCTTACTATTTACAACATGAGATTCACCATTTAAAGGAGTAACTTCGTATAAATCATCTTCACCATTTATAGTAGCTAATACTGTACGAGGATTTCCGTCAGGTCCCATAAGTTTATCACCTACTTTAATATCTTGAACAAATTTAATTTGTCCATCAGACATTATAAAACCAGTATTTTCCCCAAAACATTTACCTGCTTCCTCAAAATCAGTTTCAATAGCTTTCTTACCTACTGCGGCACTTTCATTTTTACCAATAGCAACACTTAAAAGTTTACTACGAAATCCGAAAGCCTTTTGACCTTCTTTTGATTTCTTATATCCAAGTTCAATACCTTTATCAAAGTTCTCACTTAGATAACCTCTTCGCCAATAAGTTTTATCTTCATACCAATCAAGATTAACTTTAACCATATAAGATGTAGCACCTTTCTCAGTTAAATAATCCATTTGGTCGGCAGCAAGTGTAACAGTTACATTCTTATTTGCGTTAATAGTATTAGCTGCTTGACTACCACGTTTATATGAAAAACCTTTACGACGAGCTTTTGCCTTACATAAGTTACAACTATTATTAGCAATCAGCTCATCAATCTTAAAGTTCCAATAATCTCCATCCCAAAATCGAGGAAAGCCTTCAACAGTATTAACCTTAAATCTTCCCTCTTTATCTAACTGTTTACGTTCTTTTTCATTAGGAGCACGTTCGATACGACCATAATTAAGATAATTATAATGGTCGCCAGTTATACGAACTTTATGAAGTAAAGCCTTACGTTCAGCATCAGATTTAGCTGCTAAATAAGCAGGAATATCTTTAATGTATAATTTACAATATGCTTGAACACCTTTAACTCGTCTATCCATTTCACGTTGCCAAAACTTTACGGCATTAGGACTATCATCAGGTTCAAGACAATAACATCCATGTTTTTCATAAAAGTCTGCAACACGACTAAATATTTCAGTACCTACGAAAACAAAGTCTATTTTCATAAGTACACCACCACTTTCACCTATAAGAAAATCGTTATCTCTGTCAATCCAAGGTTTACCAGTAAAACGACAAATACTTGAAGATAAAGGTTTATAACTTTCTTTATCTTCAAGTATGTAATCTATGAACGGACTTCGACCAGTTTCATAACCATAACGATTATCTTTACGATAATGTTTCTGTTTCGTTAGGAGCGTTAGATGCTCTATCATTTGTTCCGTCATAGCTATCTCTGTATTCAGCTCCACCACGAATTGACGTTACACCTTTTTCAATCTTATCCCACTTATCATTAAGCTCAGTAAGACTTTCAACTCGTGCAGGAATTTCATTAGCAATTTTAATAATCTGTTTGAGAGTATCTTCACAAAAAGCTAAATCTTTCATTTCAAGTTCTTTCGACATTAAATCTTCTATACCATCAGTTAATGTACGAACTAACTTACTTGAAAGATTCAAAGATTTAATAGTAGAATTAATTAAATCTTCAACAGCTGTAATATTAAGATTTGATTTTACAAATTCAATAGCAGATAAAACAACTTTATCCGGTAGATAAGATTCATCTAAACCAGCATTAGACTTAGCATAAGCATAAGCTTCTTTTTTAGTAAGTCCTGCTTTCGTTACATAACCTTTTCTATCGGATAAATATAATATAAATCTAAATTCTTTTTCTGCAAAAGATTTATCTTTACTATCATCACGAGCATATATCTGTTGAAGTAAAGGATATTGAAGTATCTCTTCTACATCAAGAATTAGTTTATCATTTTCTATCTTAAATCCATGTACCATATATCATCGACTTGATATAAATATTAATACAGCGTTCAAAGCAATAGAACCAGCTGCAATCCAACCATTTCTACGTTTCTTTTTTCGTTCAGCTAAATATCTTTCTTGATAATCAATTAACTTATTATTGAGTGAATCAAGGCTACCAAAAGAAACAACCAAAAGACTATCACGAATAGCAATATGATAAGACTGAAAGGATATAACGCTATCTTGTACCTTTTGAATTTCACTGGCAGTAAGATAAAGTTTTTCATACTTTTCACCTTCAAGAAGTTTTATAGCTAACTTACGAGTTTCTTTCGGAGTAAAAACAATAACTGTATCGCCATCAATCTTGTATCTTTTTTGCGATATAGCGGAGAACGGAATCATCACTAATGATATTACTATCATTAAAATCACTTGCAGCTTTCTCATAAATAGTAATAGTTTTTTGTTTAATTCCTCTAAGACTATCAATAACAAATTGTTGTTCATTAATAATCGTATCATATTTCTTAATGAAACTATTAAGACTATCTCTTAAAGATTTAATAGTTTCATCATGTCTTTCAATACCTAAAAACTTACGATTAACATATCTACCAAAATAAGTAACTCCAATACCAATCGCAAGAATCAAAACAATATAAAATATATATCGAACAGTATCTTTCATAACTTACAAATCTAAATCCATTTCATTAATAAGAACATAAGATTGAGTTCCTTTACCAATCGCCTTATCAAACAAAGGAATAATAATGTCATTCCATTGATTCACATCTTTGATAACTTGACAGCCAGCAGAATAAAGACCAATCTCATCACTTACTTTCCAGCTTGACGCCCTATGTAAATTAATACCAAACATACCAAAGTCAGTATTATCGGTAATATCAATTTTGTCATCTCGATTATTGTCACGAATTACTTGACAAGGATTAGCTTGAACAAGTGCTTTATATTGCCCTTTATGTTTACCTATTTTCCAAAGAGCTTTGTGTACACCTTCTCGAAGAACTGCACAACCTTTATTATTAACAGGAGTTTCAAGATTTAGATTACTTGGGTCAGTAGTAGCTTCGAAAACCATACATTCCCATATATTAAAATCTCGTTCATAAAACATTACAATAACATCGTTATAATGTTTAGTACAAGTACTTTTAGAACGAATACCCCAGATATTAAGATTAATAGGATATTTATCATTTTTCCTAAATATAGGATATTCTAAATCTTTAGCAATTTCAATAAGTCTATTTGGTAAATCATTTACATCAATAAGTTTATTAAATAATGCGTTATATTTTGATTCCTTAGTTGCTTTCATATTTGTAATACTTTTTGTAACTTGTGTGGGCCTCGCTCCGCTCGGCCTTTCGGGTGCTCCGCACCCTCACCCGGTGGGGGAGTGGGTTGGACGCCCACTGGCGACACCATTTGTATCATCACTTATAACATTTCTATCGTCCAAACTAAATTTTATAGTTGCCCACGATAATTACTATTAAAAATCCTAATAAGATTTACTGCAAGTTTACCATGAGTATCTATATAATAAATCTTAATAGTTTTCATAGTTTAAAAAAGTGTTTTAGCAGTTTTATAAATATGTTTACTTGAATAATCAGCAATCATCATTCCGACTTCATTTTTAAGATAAGGAATATCATACATTTCTACGACTTCCTTATCTTCTTCATTTTCGTCTTGAAATTGATTCTGAATAGTTCTAATATGACAGAGAATAATTCCTACATTTTTATAACCCCAGCTCTCAACAAGATTAGCATAAGTAGAAAGTTGCATTGCATAATGATTACCTATACTATCAGCGAGGTGGTCAAGTGGTGCACCGAAATATTCCTCTTTATAAATAAAATTATTGAGGTCAAGTGTACCATCAAGTTTCTTATCATAATAACCACTTTCAAATCTAATTGGAGCCTTATTAGTTTTCCAGTCTAAAATGATAAATTCCTTATCACGAATTAAGAGAATATCAATAAGACCGGAAACAAGATTTTGGCTATCATAAACACCAATCTCAGCGTAGATATGATAACCTTTCGTAACAAGAGCAGCAATCAAACTAAATATATCAGGATACTTTTCTCGAATACCAGTCTTAACAAAATATTCAAGATTTAGCTTACCGTATTTATGACTACCAACAATATCATCTATCGTATAGATTCTATCATTGATAAAACCATTAGCGTTCAGATTATATCCATTACAAGTCTTAATAGCAGTTTCAAGGTAATTATGTTTCTTTGTTCCTTTATCACAAGCCTTAATAGTTTCTTGTTCCCATTCCCAAAGAATTTGTTTCTTAGTTTTACCTTTATATTTTTGATATTTTGGATGTCGAGGATTCTTACCTATACGTTCACACGCGGCGGCAATTTCTTCTTTCTTAAATTCTTGCGTATATTTACCAATAAGAGTAGTAACAGATATGTAACCATTACCTAAATCATCTGTGTACTTATGTTCCTCTTCATTAAAGTACAGTATTCTACCCTTTGGCAAAATCTTTTCTGAAACGCATTTTCTTCCCATCTTCTTCGGCAGTTCTACGTCTACGACGATTAGCAATATGATAAGCAATAATCTTTGCTTTACGTTCCTCTCGACTTAAACCTTCAAGTTCCTCAGCATGAGTTTTTTTAAAGAACTTAGCTGGACTGTATTCAAATCTACCAACACGAGGAACACTAACAACTTCATCTCCTCGCATCATAGCTTTGGCAACACTATCCTTTTGTGTTCTTTCCAGTAACTCTAATACTTTCGCCTTTTGGTCAGGTCTTAACTTTTCCCAAGCTGCAACACTTCGTTTATAAGAAGCAGGTCGTCGAAGAACATAAGGTTTAAGATGTTTTTCAATACGTTCATCTACGAAAGGAACTAACTTATCATAAACAAAAGGATTAAGCATAGTTTAATTATTAACGGTAGGAGATTCAATCCAAACACCTACGATAGAATATTCATCTACAAGAACAAACTCACTAAACTTAACAGTTCCAACACCAATAATAGATTTACCTTCACGGTGAACTTTCTGTTTAGCTGTAAGTGTTTGAGTATCGCCCGGCATCTGAATAAGAGTAGGAATACAACCGTTTTCCAGTTTTACTTTATCTCCAATGTTAAGACCTTTGACATTTTCGGCAACAGCCATAACAGTATAAGCCTTAGCTGGAATCTTATTAATCTCCTCGTTATTAAGAATATTAAGAGTAGATACTTCAAAATCTGCACGAAGAAGAACTTTGTTACCACGAGGACTAAATGCAATTTTTGTTTCCATAGTTTTATTTTGTTTAGGATTTACATTATTATAACTACGAGTACAAATATATAATATAATCTTATCTCATGCAAGTAAATCTAAATAAATTTCAAACTGAATTAATAAAATTATCACTATCAGAAGTAGAATTATTAATAAGTCTAATAGTAATTACAGTATTAGCGATTAAAAGACCTCACGAGTGGGCGTCCAACCTGCTCCCCCACCGGGAGTACACAAGTTAAAACTAATAAAATCCCTATTAAAAGCTCTTCAAAGTTTACCACTTTTTGCATCACCAGTTTTCCAACCAAAAGAATTAATTTTGGCGACATTAGTATCTTGACTAGTTGCACTACTAAAATCACTAATTTTTGAACTAATTTTTTCGTTATTAAATTCGTTATTAATTACGTGATTATTTGATATAGTTTCTGAATTACGAGTTGGAATTTGTATATATATTATATATTCATTATTTGTAATAATATTACTTGTAATATTATTACTATATATAGGTATATGGTCAATTAATTCAAAAATTCATTCAAAAATTACGGAAAATAATGATGCAAAAATTGTAGATTTTAGTGAAGATAGAGGTCATTTTACAGGTAATTTTACAGGTCAAATTACAAGTAATATTGAAATTACATTAAAAACTAATTCAAAAATTAAGGAAAATGGTAATGAAAATAATAGAGATTTTAATAAAGAAACTAATAAAATTTTCAATGTTGATAAAAGTAATTCTTAAAATTAAGAAAATAATAATGAAATTTTTAACAGTTTTAATAGTTATTGTGATAATATAAAAGATAAGGATATTGAAATTTTTATTACTATTTATATGAGAATTTTCAAAATGTTAAAAATAAAGATAATTAAATTATAGATTCTTTTCGGATTTTTAGGAATATTGATAGAGATGATTGTAATGATAATTTAGGTATTAATATAAGTGTTTTTACAGGTATCGGAAATAATACGAATGTTTATAATAAACTTATGAATCTTAAAATGAATAAAAGATGTAAAAATAAAAATGATAATTTTAGATATTACAATAGTGATAAAAATATTAAGGATTTTTAAGATTTATAGATTGAATGAAATGATAATATAAAGAATAAAGATTTTAATAATTATGAAAGTGTTTACAAAGGTATAGAAAATAATATAAGTATTTGTTATAAATTTCAAAATGATTTTAATGATTATTTTCAAGATAAAAATAATAAAAATATTAATGATTATAAAAGTATTTATACAAATAATGATGATAAAGATAAATATTTTATATATTTTAGTAATTTTATAATGATAGATAAAGGAAATTTTATAGATAATTTTAATGACGAATGTGTGAGTTTTATTATGGGTATTGAAAATAATATAAGTATTTATATTAAGGAAGTACCTAATGAAACTGCCCCGTCCATTCAAGGGTTTGCGAAGCCCCCCGCTTGAGATTGCAGGAAAGAAAAAAATAAACGTTTCCTGAATAGTCTAACTAAACATTATTCAACTATGGCAAAGCAAATCAAAGAAGCAACTGAGACAATCGTTAAAGTTGTTCGCATTAGTGGTAAAACTAAACCGCTGGCAATTAATGGTAAAGAGAATACCGATAATGTCGTATTCCTTCGTGCTTTCGATGCTGAAAGCGGTGCGAAACTTGATACACCGCTAAGTATTACAGAAAGTAGGGCAAAAATGTTCGGTTTCTCGTGCCTTTGTATTAGTGAGGAAACAGCCGAACGCGATAACGCCGGAAATATGGTTGAAGAACTCAACACGCTAACGAATCCGCCCAAGTATTACGAAATGACATTGCGAGTAATACCGAAAGGCGAGCCGGGCGAATGGGGCTACAAGACCAAAAAGGCCGTAACGGTGGACGGCAAAGAGTACAAAGCGGGCGAACTCGTTCCCTATCGTACTACTGGCACAATGATTGTCGAAGCTATCGGCAAAGAGTACAAAGATACAGATTTCAAGAGTGCCGCGATTAATCGTATCAACGGAGCCGCAAACGCAGCCGGTGATATGGCATATCGTGTCGAAACTTTCCGTCTTATGTTTGGACGTGTTCCGAATATGGCTAACGAGGAAGATAGAAATATCTTGCTTTCTCTTCCGGTAACACACTAAACAACTAATGTTAAGGATGACGAACGTCGTAATGAGGTTCGTCATTCTTTTCGTAAATTACAAGTTTCATTACGACCAACACTTTAATTTATATTACGACCAACACTATTAAAATTATGAAATGGTTAGGATTTATAGTATTAGTTCTAATTGAATCATTAGCTATATTCGGTTTATCATTAGAACAAATAGGATTTACTATTCCACAAGCGATATTAATTTCGTGTTATGTTGTGTTATTAATTATCACAATTACGGGATTTATTATTGCGCATTTTGTAAATCTACAAAAAGAAAGAGAAAAAGAATTTGGAATTTTAATACGAGAATTAAGAGAAATTAAAGAAGTAGTAGAAACATCTGAAACACGAGTAATTAAATTAGAAAGTTTGATAAAAAATGATGTAAGAAATGATATAGAAAAAGTATATGAAATTGTAAGACAAAATTTAATAAGAAAAGCGTAATTAGTTGCGGAGGTATTATCTCCACTTTTATCTTTATTATTTCCACTATCAGAATCACCAATTTTAGGCAAATAATCTCTTCATAATTGTTCTTAACAATCTTACAATATCATTTATATTAATTTTTCTATTTTCATTTATAATATTTTTATCATTATTATTTTCATTAACATTCTCTATTCATTTTATCATTAACATTCCCAATTTGATTTCCTATAATTGTTATTAATCATTTTTCATTATCATTTATAATAATTTCTCCATCAAATCCACATACTTGGCAATAATCTGATTTTGTATTAAATTCCGCATATTGAATATTATCATAAATAAATTTAACAGCAGTTTCTA